>WPCG01064193.1_pt1 | contig 55456 bp, 41 predicted proteins | sample 5403311 | NCBI WGS metagenome assembly WPCG01 (sample SAMN12869467, study PRJNA574797) | sludge metagenome | isolation source: wastewater treatment of Control | place: China:Beijing | collected 2019-05-17
GTGTCGCTCACATCCGAGAAACAAGCACCCCAGGATTTGCAGTCGCTGATCACGCGCACCTTGAACGAGAAAGTAACCAGTCAAAAGCTGGACGACCTCTCCACGTCGAACAGCGTGGATGGGCAAACCATTGCCCAAGTGCGCTCTATCGTGGAAGAGAAGGGTGCCGTTTCCCTCCGGACGTTGCGGATGGGGGGTGATGGGAGCGTGGCCGAGTCTTCCACCGAGATTGCCACCATTATCGGCATGTTGTTCACCGTCCTTATCTACATGTTCATCCTGATGTATGGCAACATGGTGATGCAGGCAGTATTAGAGGAGAAAAAGAGCCGCGTGGTGGAGGTGATGGTTTCCACGGTTAAGCCGGTGAACTTGTTGATCGGGAAGATTATAGGGATCGGCTTGGTGGGCGTTACTCAGTTGGTTATCTGGGGTGTTTTGGGGGGGGCGCTCTTCAGCGGGTTGTCGTTATTTATTGCTTCGCCCGAGCAAGCCCCGGCCATGTCCGCCGACATGAGCGGGTTTGACATGGAAGGCGTGATGAACGCGATCATGGGTGTCAACTGGCTGGAAATCGGTTTCTACTTCCTGCTTTTCTTTGTCGGCGGGTACGTGCTCTACGCCGCCATTTTCGCCATGTTCGCCTCGGCGGTAGACAGCGAGGAAGATACCACGCAGTTCATGACGCCGGTGACACTCATCATCATTTTCGCTTTCTTCGCCGGTTTTTACAGCGTGAGCAACCCCGACGGGCCCTTGGCATTCTGGGCTTCGCTGATTCCTTTCAGTTCACCCATCGTGATGATGGTACGCATTCCTTTTGGCATCCCGTTGTGGGAAAAGCTGCTCTCGATAATGCTGTTATATGGTACTTTTGTTCTTATTTCCATCGTCGCGGCAAAGATCTACCGGGTCGGTATTTTAATGTACGGCAAGAAGCCCTCGCTTAAAGAAATGATAAAATGGGTGAGGTATAAATAATTTATCCAATTATTTTGCCTGTAATAGATCAAAAAGATGTATTTTTGCGATTAAATAATCAATTGTCTTGCAAAATCTGTTTTTAGAAGAAATATGATTTAGTGAGCAATCGGCTTTTGAAAGGTATAATCTTAAAACACGTGCCTGGTTTCTCTTCTATGGAAATCACGCGCGTGTTTTTTGATCGGGGGCTGTACATCGAAGATCAATTCTTCGCTTGTTGGTCGAGTTCGGGAGACGAGATATTATCGAAAGCCGGATTAATTAAATAAAAAATAGCACGATGAAATTCGAAAAAATGCATGCCGCGAACAACGACTATATCTACATTAACTTGTTTGAAGAGCAGGTTGAGAATCCCGCGGAATTATCCCGGGAGCTGAGTGATCGTCACTCTGGAGTAGGGAGTGATGGCATTGTCTTGATTGGTCCTGCCGGGGAAGGAGATTTTTCCATGCGCATGTTCAACGCGGATGGCAGCGAGAGCGAAATGTGCGGGAATGCTGCCCGGTGCGTGGGAAAATACCTGTATGAAAGAGGCCTTACCCGGGAGAAGAAGATCGATTTATGGACTCTATCGGGCGTGAAACCGTTGCTGTTAATGGTGAACCCGCTTACCGGTAAGGTGGACCGGGTTCGGGTGGACATGGGTGAAGCGATGTTTGCCGGGAATGATTCTGTCCGTTCGCAGGTAATCCTTCCACGGATGGTGGATTACCCGCTACGAGTCGACGAAAGGTTCTATTCCCTCACGTTTGTATCCATGGGGAACCCTCACGCGATAATTTTCACCAATGACATTGATCAGTTGGAGATCGAGAAGATTGGCCCGATGATCGAATTTAATCCCCTGTTCCCGGAGCGTACGAACGTGGAATTTATCGAAGTAATCGATGAAACTCGCGTTAAGATGCGGGTATGGGAGCGAGGCAGTGGCGAGACCATGGCATGCGGGAGCGGTGCTTGCGCTGCCGTCGTGGCGGGAATTGTTACCAAGCGGTGCGGCACGAAAGTCTCCGTGCAACTCAAAGGGGGAGTACTCGAAGTAGAGTGGGATCAACCAGGCAACCGGGTATTTCTTACCGGTGATGCGCATTTCGTGTTCAAAGGAGAAGTTGTTTGATGTGATGATGTGATAATTAGTTAATGTGGTAATTATTAGGTCAAATCATCGTTAAATCGACAAATCGTTAAATCAACAAATCAACTACATGTTCCGAATCAACGAAAACTACCTTCAACTGAATGAAAGTTATCTGTTCAGCACCATAGCTAAAAAAGTAGAAGAGTTCAGCGCTTCGCGTCCCGATGCCGATGTTATTCGCTTGGGAATTGGCGACGTGACGTTGCCACTCCCCCCCTCTGTTGTTCGTGCCTTGCACGTAGCCGTGGACGAACTGGGTACGAGAGAGACGTTTCGAGGATACGGGCCGGAGCAGGGGTATGGTTTTTTACGGGAGAAGATAGCAGGGATTGATTTTACGCGATGGGGGATTGATATCTCTCCCGATGAAATTTTTATCGGGGATGGGTCAAAGAGTGACACCGGGAATATCGGCGATATACTGGGGAGTGGGAACGTAGTGGGTATCACCGATCCTGTTTATCCTGTTTATCTCGACAGCAACATCATGCGAATAGGGAACTCGTCTAACATATTATTGCTCCCCTGTAACGAGGAGAACGATTTTTTGCCCGAGTTCCCCTCTCGTCCCGTCGATGTGATTTACCTCTGTTACCCCAACAACCCCACGGGGACGGTGATGACCCGGGAACAACTCCGGCAGTGGGTTGACTATGCTTTAGCCAACGGGAGCCTGATCTTGTTTGACGCGGCATACGCGGCGTTTATCCAGGACGATGAACTGCCGCGGAGCATCTTCGAAATCGAGGGAGCGAAAGCCTGCGCGATTGAATTTCGCTCTTTCTCCAAAAATGCCGGGTTTACTGGCCTTCGATGCAGTTACACGGTGATACCAAAAACCTTAAAGGCCAGGACTTCGAACGGGGAGGTCGTCTCGTTGCACCGGTTGTGGAATCGTCGGCAATCCACCAAGTTCAATGGTGTGCCTTATTTCGTTCAGCGGGCTGCCGAAGCTGTTTATTCGCCGGAGGGGCAACAAGAAGTACGAGAAATGGTCGCTTATTACACCCGGAACGCGGCGATGATTCGCGACGGGCTAACCAAAAAGGGATGGATCTTCTTTGGAGGTGAAAACTCCCCCTACATTTGGCTGAAATGTCCCGGGGGTATGGACTCGTGGGCCTTCTTCGACCGCCTCCTTACCGAGTGCCATATTGTAGGTACTCCCGGCGTTGGTTTCGGCTCCAAGGGTGAAGGCTATTTCCGTCTTACCGCTTTCAACAGCCACGAGAGGACTGCTGAGGCGATCAGTAGAATAGATAACTGCTCTATTTAGACATGCTAACGTGGTTACTTATTGAGTATCGTCGGTCTCCCCGATATCGATAGTCACGGTCATTCCCGTATGTGTTTTCATTTGTGCCTCGCGTAGCTTGGCTCTTTGTTGGTTTGCATATGGTGCGATCATCTTTATTCTATACCCCATTGGAAATTGGGTTGATCTCCCATTTCCAATTCCAGCAATCCCCCCTTCAGCAACTCACTTGCCGGAAACCTAAAAGATCTTAGCTCTTTGCCGTTTAACGTGGCCGATTGGATATATTTCCGGGCGTGAGATACTCCATTTGCAAGGATTGTAAACTCGTTACCCCTCCCGTATCGCTTACCCAGATCGATCGTTATCCTCTCGAAGAGCGGGCTCGCGATCTCGTAATGAGGGTTGACGCTACAGCCGCCGTCTGTCTGGAATAGTCCGATTGCTGCCATAACAAACCAGGCAGACATTTGTCCCTGATCCTCATCCCCTAAGTAAGCGTTAGCGAGCTCATGTCCGTAGTACCGATCCATGATGGAGCGACTCCATTTTTGCGTTTGCCATGGTTCATCCACCCAGTTAAAGAGGAAAGCGAAATGCATGCTTTGTTGATTTCCCTGTACCACGGGGAAGTCCCAGTATTGGTCGCCAGGTGCGTTGTATCGCCAGGGTTCACTCGCTTCGAATCCCCACGTGAGCCTCTCTAAAAAACGCTCCTTTCCAATCATTTCGGCTAATGCCGGCACGTCTTGAGGTACGAAAAAGGTCAGCTGCCACGCGTTTCCTTCCACATAGTGGTGGTTGGCACCCGATGTAAAGGGATCGAAATCTTTTTCCCATTCTCCATTGCTATACCGCATGCGTGCGAAGCCGCTCTCCGGATCGATGCTGTTTTTCCACCAGCTGCCCCGGTCGGCAAACCGGATGTAATCGTCCTTCTTTCCCAGTGCTTTGGCTAACTGTGAAACGGTCCAGTCGTCATACGAATATTCCAGTGTATTCGAAAAACGCCCTTTATCGGCTGGAACAAACCCGTATTTCAGGTATGCTTCTATGTCGCGATTCCCGGCCAGCCCATTGCCGATTTTCTTGGGAAGTACTGTCTGCATTTTTTTGACGGCTTGGAACATTTTCTCCACGTCGTAATCGCGAATTCCCATCTGGTAGGCACCTACCAGTAATGGTATCTCATGTTCAGCCACCATCACGGGGATATACTCCATGCCCGCAGGACCTTTTGCCAACATGCCGTTGGCATCAAACATGGCAAGTTGTGATTTTACCCATCGGGTGCTCCACTCGGGAGTAATCAAATTCCACAACTGGTTCAGGTTCCAAAAGGTATTCCAGAACGCATCGCAGCCCAGAGCCACCTCGTTGACAGGATCGTCGAACTGTTGAACCTTCTCGGTAGCATCTACCCATCGCCCATCCACGTCGCTGAACATGTTGCGGCAGTAGGATCGGTACAGGTTGGTATAAAAACGGATTTTCTCTCGGCGATTGTTGCTTTCTACCTCTACGCGTGATAGAATCTCGTTCCAAGATGTGCGCTGCGCCTCCCGTACCGCCTCAAAATTCCAGTTAAAGGGGATTGTTATCTCCGCTTCCAAGTTTTTAGAAGCTCCCTCTAAGTCCACGTAAGAAATGGCGGAGCGTACTTGTACAACACGACTATGACTGGTATCAAATTCAACGAAATATCCCATCTTACCCGGCCTCTGAGCATGTATTTCTTCATCTATTACCATTTCTTCATTTACCCATCCACCGGAACGGGTAATATCTTGATCGAATTCAATCACGAAATAGAGGGTATAATCCTGATCAGCATCGGAGGACCAGACCCCTTTCGATTGCTGTTTGCTGTACCCCTCTATTCGTCGCTTACTTACCCTGCTTATTTTCGCGTCTAAGACGTTATAGCTGTATTCAGCCGGGATAGTAAGATCCAGCATAATCCGAGCATTGGATGTTGCGGGATAGGTATAGCGTTGGAAACCACACCGGGTGCTAGCAGTAAGCTCCGCTTTGATCCCGTAATCCGTTAAATCTACTTTGTAGTATCCTATATTTGCCATCTCCCCCTCTTTGTCGATTACCGATCGATAAGAAAGAGTATCCTGCTTGAATACCGACTGATCCCCAATCTTGGTTTTTAACGGACCGTTTACCGGCATTATCCCCAAACCGGCCATTGTCCATTCATGGATATGACTGAAGGTACCGATGCTTTCAAAGCTTGGTTCGTATCCAGCCTGCCAACCGGAATTCTGGTTGTCAGGGCTTAACTTAACCATGCTGAAAGGCATCCAAGGTCCCGGGGCAATCATCCAACGTGAATGCGCGGTGCCCATGCGGGTGTCCACGTAATCGGCCACGCTGATCTCCTGTTGGGGTGCGCGCGTGATATTTCCTTTTTCCACCATCGCTCCATCAACCACTATCACGTAGTTGCTTTCCTTCTTGGTCGTACTTGCGGGCATCGGGGCTTCCAAGATATACCTGCCCTGTTCCAACAGCTGCATCAAAATTGTTTTACCATCGACCCTTACCTCCACCTCCGGTATACCCTGCAGGTGTTCTAGGTCTACCAACAGGGGCTGGTTCCCTTTTGTCTGGTAATCAGCTGCCCGCACGCTCCTCAGGTATGCTCCTCCGGTGGTATTCTCCAAGATAGCGTTTTCCGGGCCTTCCAGTCCTATATGATCGAATATCAGCCAAGAACCCTCCAGGTTGGTCAAGCTTATCTCGTTGCCACCCTTCTTTATTAATCCTGACTCCAGCGGTATTTCAATTCTATGGTTGATGCTTTTATCATAACCGCCGGTCAGTGATTCGCCTCCCCCTTTTGGAAGAATTTGCTTCCAGGCTTTGCCATTTACGGTTACCTTGAAATAAGGCGGCTTTTCTTTATGGGTATCGAGGACGTCGATGATCAGCCTCCAGTCACCCTTTTCGGGTGCTGATCTTATCCGGAACAGGATATTCAGGACATGGGTTCTGATTCCAGCCGTACCGCTGGTTCCACCCCATTTGTCGTCGGGTCCGGGGAGAATATACGGGAAATCATCTTTCGGAATGGATCTTCCTACTAAGTAGAAGCGATCTTCCCACCCAAAATCATGCAACAGAAACTCCTCGTAATCTCCGGGAGCTAACGCGAACTCAGCCGCGCTGTTGTCCTTTTCCCCTATCTGCCAGATAGGAACAAGCGACTGTGCAGCACAGTTCTTTTCTCCCGCTAACAGGAACGAGAATAATAGCAGGGTTGTAAAGTAAAATTTTGTTTTCATCGTCAATATATTTTGTCATACAAGTAGGTCGATTTTCTTTAAAATGATACGCGTTGGAATTTATCCGTGTGAGAAAACACTGCTCTATTCATCCAGTTCTGGGTTCAGGAGAATCCTTTAGTGGTGGGGCTGGTAAGCGTGACAGTCAGGAAAAAAAATGCTTCTTATCAATGTCTGCTTAACAAAGATATAGAAGCATTATGTTAAGAACAACTGATTGCTCAATTGTTACATTTAAGTCTTGCTAAAGAGATTCTGGTATATTGCCAGTCCCCCATCCTTCATTAGGCAGGGATCCCATATTTAATTTCAATGTCCCCCCTTTAAACAGTTCATCGCGATATATCCAACATTGATCAATGGGCTCCCCATTGAAAGCTGCCGATTGTATAAAATACGCGTCTGAAGCATTTCCTTCGGTTTCTATAATAAATGTTTTACCTGCTGCATTCAAAGGGTTCAGCTTTATCTCAATTTTGTCAAATAAGGGACTTCCAATTTGAAAAGTTGGCCGGCTACTAGCCCCGCCTTGTACATCAAAAAGGCCCATTGCGGTCATCACAAACCAAGCTCCCAGTTGCCCTTGGTCCTCATCTTGTCCATATCCATATCCATGTTCACCGGTTGTACCATAAAATTCATCACAAATTAACCGGGTCCATTTTTGGGTTAGGTAAGGTTTCTGAGAGTAATTGAAAAGCCACGAGATATGCAAACTTGGCTGATTACCGTGATTGTATGGGCTTTGCAGGCCAGAGAATGCATCCAGTACTTTTCCGCCGCCAAAGATTGATTTTCGAGCCTCTGTGAAAATTGAATCCAAGCGGTTGTTAAATACATCGGCTCCCACTCTATTTATCAGCTGAGAAGGGGTATGCGGCACATAAAAGGTATACTGTATGGCATTTCCTTCCTGAAATCCTCTCCAAGATTCTAAAGAATCAAAATTATCAATAAACTCTCCATTAGGCAAACGGGGCCGGATTAGCTTCAAGGAGTCGTCGAAAAGTTTCTCCCAGCCGGTTGACAATTCCATTAACTGCTCATAATCCCCATGGTACCCAAGTGATTTGGCCCATTGAGCAACCGCGTAAGCACTGAATGAGTACTCGAGTGTATGAGATGCTGAAAAACTGGAACCAGCCTCGTGTGTACCAAAAAAAACGCTCTCGTCATATGGAACATAGCCTCTCTCTACAAATTGTTTTACATCCATTTTGCCAGCACCTTCGATTCGGTTTTTCCATTCAAGCTCGTTTTTTAAAGCAGCCTGATAAGCTGTCTCAATATCATACCCGCGTATACCGCTGTGGTAGGCTCCAGCCATAGCGATGCTCACCATGTTAGTTCCTACGCCCGAGACATATCTACTGGCAGCGATTCCATCACCTAACCATCCTGAATCTTTGTACACCAGCAACTGGCTATTTACGAAATCGTTATAGTAGTCTGGATACGCTAAAGCCCAGAGTGCCGTTAAGTTCCAATAAGCTCCCCAGACTGCGTCCGTGTTGTAATGACTGTGTTCAGGAACTCCTTCTTCGGTTAAAGGTATTTGACCAATATTACCGTCATTTTTTGGGTATGCACCATTTACGTCACTCGCGAGTCCTCTGCCCAATAAAGCATGATACAATCCTGTATAAAATTTGGTTTTGTTAGCATCGGTTCCTCCTGACACTTGAATGCGATTAAGAGATTCATTCCATTTGTGAGTTGTAGCCTCTCTTACTTCATCAAAAGTAAAATCTTGGGCTTCTTTTTCTAAGTTTAGCCTTGCATTCTCGATAGAGGTATATGAAAGACCTAGCTTAATGACTATCTGATCTCCCTCGTTGGTATCGTAGTTTAAGCTCATAATAGCGCCGGCTCCTTGTATCTCATTCATTGATGTCAGCTCGCCGTTTTGGTAGAACACGTCAACTGATGTTGGAGCACGATCCAATCGAGCATGGAAATACATAGAAATTGAAGCTCCAGACTGGTATTTTTTCACGTATTCCGGCTCAGTCACCACATACCCTTCCACTGTTTTGTCATCTACCTGTTTGATATATGCATCCCGAACGGCTCCGCTTTCTCCTTGCCTGTTGCCAATATTAAAAAGGATACGGGATTCTCGCGATTCTGGAAATGTATACCGTTGGTATCCTACACGAGATGTGGCAGTGAGCTCTGCATTTATCCCATAATCTTTTAAAAAAACAGAATAATATCCAGGGGTTGCAATTTCGTCCTGTTTGTCAAAGCGTGAGCGGAACCCGCTATCAGGATCTTCCAGTACTCCAGGAGTTGTCATAACTTCTCCAGTGACTGGCATGAGAGAGATGCCCCCGATCTGAAATTCGCGGAAGCATGGAAACCCGTCAATTGAATTGTGTTGATCTTCATATCCTATTGCTTCCCATCCTTGATTATTTCCATAGGTGCCGTTTGTTGAAGGACCCAATTTCGCCATTCCGAAAGGTTCGGCTGCCGGGGTATAGAAAAACCAACGACTATGGTCTGCTCCTATATTGGGATTTACATATTTAATAGGATCTGGTGTCTTTGAAGATTCACATCCTGTCAGAATTGTGATTGCCAAAAGAAAAATGGGCCATTTTTTTCGCATAATTTTATTTTATTATATCTATTTCTCCTTTAATAATCGCTACTCGAGCAAAAAATTCGGGAATACAAGAGGAGTCTAATAACCACTTGGGTCTGTTTTCTTCGTCTGTTCGCCCCGTCCAATCATGATAGACTAAACCTGCTTGGTCACGTGCGTTTGCCCATGCATATTCTAAACCCTCTATCATGGTGTCTATATACTTTGAGTTTCCAGTTACCGTGTACAGATCATGATATCCCCTGAACAAAACAAGGTTGAACCATGGTAAATCACTGATATAAGGAATTCCCCCTTCCGTATATTTAAAGAAAATATTATAACTTCCTTCTGCTAAAAACTCAGCATTATCCAAGTAGTTTTTTTCTCCTGTGAACTTGTATAACGCCACTGCTGCCTGCAACAAAGTCCCCGTGTTGTATGTGTATAAATCTGGATTAACTGCAGCTTCTATTGTGTTCCAAGAATTCCAAACTACACCTCTTTCAGGATCTTTCAGGTACTTATCAATCCAGTCATAGAATTTTCTCCCTAATTCCAAGTAGTAGATATCCCCTGTTGCTTCAAATAACTTCAGGGCTAAGACCATAGCTTTTCCGTTTGAACATGCAGGCTTTTGATCTCCCACTCCTTCCAGCCAAGGGACAGCCCCTTCAAACCGATCATCCCATCCACTTAATATAAAACTCATCACTTGCTTGGCTTTTTCCAGATATTGTGGATTTCTTGTGACCATATATGAATCAATATAATCAATCCCCACGAGGCCATTGTCATCATAATATCGGTCTACCTTTTCAAATTGCATCGGGTAGGCTTGGTAACCAAATGGAACGCGTGTGGTATCATAGTATTCTTCCATTGCCATCACCATGGAATCTATATACACGGTATATTTTTCCGGATCAATTGATGCCATTATAACCGCTGAAGAGAAAATTCCACTCATTGGCCATAGATATGAAACCTCTTGAGCTTGACGTGTTGAATCATTGAAATAAGTCAAATCTGGACGATGCTCGCTAGGATAATACTCGGCGAACAAACCATATTTGGGAACCCGGTAAAGTTCCCAAACAAGGTGAAACATTTCTTCAGCTTTATCTTTATTGGGAGTTGCGGGCTGTTCCGCTGAATTCGCTGAACAAGAAAACCATATTCCCAGCATAGATAAGAGTAAAAAGCTATTTTTCATATTTCTGTTTTTCAAAATTAATCATCTGTTGCAGATTCTTCTTTATACAAGGCAATAACTCCCAGTGACTCAAGTGCGGCAGCCTGCATCAGTAACTGTTCTGCTCTTTTGGGATCTGTACCGGTCCAGTCCTCATAAAATAATCCATTTGAGAATCGGGCATTTTCATACGCGTGATCAAGGAAGTTGATAAACGTTTTTATATAGTTGCCCGCATTCTTGTAATATGGCTCTATTTCTACAAAAGAACGAATCAATTTGGTTGTAAACCAAGGATCATGGTTCGGGTATGCCAATGCTAAACTACCCATGGGCCGGACAAAATAATTGTAGGCACCTTGAGCTGATTCAATGGCGTCGTCGAGGTATTTTTGTTCACCCAGAATTCTATACAAGCGGATACCGTTAGAAATCATAACACCTGTATTATAGGTCCATTTCATTGTATGTACAGAGCCGGATACTTGCACGTCATTCCAGTAACAACCATCTGCCGGATCACGCAAATTAGTGAAAACCCAGTTGAATAAACGTTGAGCGAAAGCCAAAACATCTGCTTTCTCATTTTCTGGGCAGACAGAATAATATTCTAATAGAAATAGGGTTGCATATCCATTTGAGCAAGTTGGTTTATTGGAGTTCTCATTTCCCGGGATGTTTTTTTCACTTTCATTCCACCAAAGGCCTCCACCCAAAATATTATCTTCCCCTGTCTTTAAAAACGATACTATTTGTTTTGCTCTTGCCAGATATTTACTATCTTTTGTGATTTTGAATGCTTCCACAAGGTTAATCCCAACGATAGAGTTATCATCATAAAAACGGGTTCCCCCTCCTGTTGTTCCATTGGTGGAGGAGCCATACCCTCCTATGTTGACACTGCCTGCCGACTCCCTGTAGTAAACATCAAAACCGTCCACTAAATCGGGGTAGTTTATAGAATACCCTAATTTATGTAAGAGTGCGGCACCCGAGACAAGCCCATCGTATGGCCAAAGGTAGGATGCAGGATTATCACCACTTTTCTTAGGATAATTCTCATTAAATAATCCACTAGTTTGCCCGGTTTTAATCCCATAGTATTGGTTTATCAAATCAAAAAGCTCTTTGGCCCGCGCATGATAAACCACTTCCTCTTCAGGTTCTGAAGGTTTATTTGGTTCAGTGGGAATATATTCTTCTATATCCTTTCCGGAACATGATAGTAACATCGAAAGCAGGAGTATAAAAGGGATTAATACATTTCTCATAATTTACCTCTTTTAGTTTATGGGAGTTACATTTGTAAATGTATGTAACATAAGACCATCTGCATTAGTATCAATTGTTATGGTTGCATGTTTATCATTCAGACTTCCCCTCATCTTCCAAAGATGTTCCCATTGACTCCATGGGAATTCATATAATGAGTAAAAAGAAGCCGGCTCACCCCCTACCGGTCGTTCACCACTTACGCTGTCGTGTCGTCCCCAACATACTTCACCACCATTTACACTTGCAATAAAATAGTATCTTTCTTCTATCCAGCCCAGCCAACTGGGAGGGTTAGTTTCTGGACGAGAAGGATCTAAAAACATTATATTTCCTTCTCCCACAAATTTTCCTTCTCCCACGTAGTTTAAAACAGCGATCTCCCCGAAAGATGCACCCCATATGCAACGCACGGAATAGCCAACTTCATCTGTAGTCATGCCCATCCTGCTAAAGTCTACCGTTAGCCGGACAACCTTATCCGATTCATTTACCTGTAAAGAGGCATCACCTTCTCTCAACTTAGAGCTTTCATCAATGTAGTAACCAAACGCATCACTGGAAGTGCTTGATTTAAACATAAGTTCGCCTGTTGAGAGCGTGGTATAAATCTGAAATACTCCTTCTTCAACCTGACGAAATGGGATGCCTCCTTGTCCGTTATTTTCTGTTGCGGAACCATAGAGATATAAATTGGTTGGAATATTATCAATTCCTTCCCCACGAGTTACTTCAATTGTGGACACAAGATCAGTAGTTTTCACAACACCTCCTTTAGAGGCAAGCACCGTCCATATTATTTCTCCTGTTTCTTGGGGGAAAATACCCGCATTTCTTGCAATAGTGTTAATGTTCGCGTGTGTAAGCGATAAGTTTGGTTTCGCCCCCTGATCGCTTTTCATTTTGGCTAATGGTTCCGAAAAGTCTCCCCCGGCCTTGTCAAATAACACCTCATACAAAACGATCCCCCCATCGGAAGCATCTCCTCCTGACCAAGATAGCGATACTAAATCGGTAGATGATACATCCAATTGAATAGAAGAAGGAGCATCCAATTCTGTAGGCACGGAAAAATCCGCGTTCAATTCATATTTATCTTGACAGCTTATAAAAGCCAAAATTGCTATGCAAAGGAATATTGTTTTTTTCATTCTTTTCATGTTTTGGGATGTTAAAGATTCTACCAATTAGGATTTTGCGATAAGTTTTTATTCAAGTCTCGCTCTGCTTGAGGGATAGGCCATAAATAGTGCTGATCTGCATCGAAAACCCGGTTTTCCACGCGAATGTATCCATCATCTGTGCCAACAATATCCTCTGTTCTGAACCCGTGGCTCCAACCGTTCATTACTTCATCCGCAATTCTCCATCTAAAAATATCTTTATGCCTATGGCCTTCCAATGCCAGCTCCGACCGACGTTCGTTCCGCACGATCCCAATTAATTCTTCTTGGGACATCCCAGCTGGATATTCAGTAGCAGACGCGAGAGTAAATCCTGCACGTTGACGTATAGGTTTGATTGTCGCATCCCATGTAGAACTATTGAGTTCACCTAATTCTGCCAATGCTTCCGCATGCATAAGCAAAATATCTGCATATCGGATTATAATTGGATTCAGACCGGAATAAAGAGAGGCTCTATAGGTATTGTCCCAATACTTCTTTATATAGTATCCCGTGGCGGTACAGTCAGAAGAAACTCCAAAACCATCTCTCCCCTCGCCCGGTTCACAGTTTATTATTACCTCGCTACCATCTGCCATGATGTATGAATTGCCTGTATACATGATGGTTGCTTTCATGCGAGGGTCACGATGATCATAAGGGTTATTTTCATCATACATGTCAGATTCACCTGTTGTTTGGCCATCCAACATAACATAACTATCTACAAGTGATTGTAATGGAGAAAGCTGAGAGTACCCTCCGAGTGTTGGTGGTAAAAATTCGTACATGATCTGATGCTCACGACTGGTTGGTCTGTATTGTGCATCAAGAATAACTTCTGAATTATACTCGTTCTCAATCTCAAACAGTCCAGAGTAGCTTTCGAATAGAGAGAAATCTCCCTGGTTCATGATGATAGATGTTATATCTTTCACCTGTGTCCAATCACTTTCAAAAAGGTGTATTTTAGCTTTTACAGCCATGGCTGCCCAATGGGTAACACGTCCCTTGTCATCGGCATCGTACGAGTCTGGTAAGTAATTGCCTGTAATTACCTCATCTAGATCTGCCACTATATTGCTTATGACCGTGGCCCTATTAGTTCGTTCTATCGTCCTGCTCTCTTCTATTGATAGCACTTTTGTGGAATAGGGGATATCACCGAACTTGGTGTACAATTCATAGTAGTGATAGGCACGAATCACTTTTGCTTCTCCTATGTAGCGATTTTTTAAAATGGGATCAAGGTCTGGAACACGATCTATATTTTCCAGCAATTGGTTGCACATGCGAATACCTGTATATCGGCTATCCCATACTAATTTCACGTATGGATCAGCTGTGGAATAAGAACCATTCCCAATATTCTGGGTGGCATCATTCGGCTGTTTGGTATACGCGTTGTCTGTCATCGCCTCACTGTATAAAAGTTCTTCGATACTGGCTAAATAAGTATAGCATGTGTTCAATGCTTTAAGAGCTGCACTTTTATCTTCATCCCAAAAAGTTAAGTCTGACTCCCTATCATATGGAGCTGTATCTAATTCAACACAAGATATTGCGTTTACTATTAATAGAGGTAATATAATGAACGTTTTTATGATTGTTTTCATGCTGATAAATTTTAAAATTTAATATTCACACCAATTGAATAGGTAGTGGAAACTGGATAGGTGCGACCGCTACCGTCAGCTGTATACTCCGGATCCCAGCCCCCTTTCATTTTTGTAAATGTTAAGGCGTTTTGTGCGCTGATGAAAATTCTCATATCCTGAACGCCTATATTTCTCGTCAACTGGTAAGGGACGTTGTATCCAACCTGCGCGTTTTTTAATCGCAAATAACTCGCGTCTTGAATCCAAAAGTCTGATTTAGCGGCATTATTGGCAGATTCACTTCCCATCGTTAATCGCGGATAGGATGCATCTGGATTCATTGATGTCCACCGATCGATGTGAAAATCCAATAAGGGTCCCTCGTTATTGTTATGGAAAGCTTCTACCGATTCACCCCTCATCCATTTGCTTCGTTTTCCAACTCCTTGCCAAAACATCGAGAAGTAAAAGTTCCTATATTCCAAGCCATACGAAAAACCAAAAGTGTATCTCGGGAAGTCATTGCCAACGATAAACCGGTCATTATCCGGATTAATTATGCCGTCTCCATTTTTATCCAAGTAACGTATATCTCCAGGTTTTGGAGTGATACCTTCCAAGTGTGGGCCATTTTCGATCTCTTCTTCATTTTGGAAAAATCCATCCGAACGATAGGCATAATAGGAAAATAAGGGATATCCCTCTTTGATAATTGTTTCCACGTCCCATCCACCAATTATTTCCGTACCTCGGTTATCTATCACTTCGTTGAAACTATCGGATATATTTCCAGAGATATTGTGTGTGAGTTGACCGGTTTTCAGACGATAATTCAGAGAGAGTTCCCAGCCCCTCGTCTCAACAACACTGGCGTTCTGAATGGGTGCGCTGTATCCGTATAATCCCGGGACAGGTAACTCCACCAAAATATCTTTTGTCCGGTTGTTAAAGAGATCAAACGTCACATTTAAATCATTGTTGAGGAGACCAAGATCTAAACCTATATTGGCCATGCGTGTTGTTTCCCATTTTAGATCTGGATTGGCTGAGGCGAAAGAGGCTGTTTCAGCCAATTTGTCACCAAAGCTTATACCATTAGTTGTAGTAACCGTCCTCATATACCTGTATGCCCCAATTCTATTGTTGCCAACCAGCCCCCACGATCCTCTAATTTTCAAGGAGGGTATATATGCACCTATTTCATCCCAGAACTTCTCTTCTGAAATGCGCCATCCAGCAGAAAGAGAGGGGAAGATACCTGACCGGTTCCCTTTGGCAAAGTAGGATGAATAGTCGTTACGAATATTAAATTCCAGCAAATACTTCTCGCTGTAATTATACGTGGCTCGTGCAAATCCCGAATATATTGCCCAATCATTTGCAGAGCCGGAATTGCTTACGTTATCTCCTGAAAGATCTCCCACGAAAACATCAAATTTAGCATCCTCTGTTATCCTGCTCGTTGAAAACTGTTTATCGGAAAAGCCTTCATAACCATATCCAACCAATCCCCCAATGCTGTGATTGCCGATTTTTGTGTCGTATGTTGCCATTAGATTGGTTGTAATATTTTTGGAGCGGTAAAATTGTTCTGTTAACTTGTTTTCCGCGTCACCGGTTCCTTCAAAAGCTATACGTCTTTCATGCATGTTGTTATTCCATACACGCCCCCCCACGCTTCCTATTAGTTTAAACCCTTTGTAGACAGCCCATTCTGCCTGTAATGTTCCTAATAACTCGTCGTTAACATTTTGTCGATAACCACCCTCTTGCAGCCGTTGTAATCCATTAGAATTACTGCCGCTAGGATAGTTATAGCTTCCATCTTCGTTCGTTATCGGATAGATGGGGGGCATACGGTTTGCCTGTTCGATAATCCATTCTGTCCAGTAAGCATGCTCTTTGATATCATTTCTCGCGAACTGGGATGTCAGGTAAAGCGTAAGGTTCTTTGCAGCTTTATGACTCACGTTCAAGCGAGCATTGTACCTGTTATACCCATAATCGGGCCCTTTAAACATGCTATTTTGGTCTAAATAACCCAATGATGCAAAGTAAGAGAGTTGTTCGTTTCCTCCTGTCATAGAAAGATTATGTGAGCTTTGTGGGCTATTTGTTTTGTAAAGTTCCTTTACCCAATTGACGTTTGTCCCCCCGTTTCGAAAGTTGGCAATGTCTTCTGCGGTAAATCTCGTGGTTCTTCCGGAATTAACCGCAGCCTCGTTATACAATTCTGCATAGATCCAAGAATCAGCAATTTTTGGCAAGGAAGTAGGGTTTTGAAAACCAAGCATATACTCGTAGTTTAACTCCATTTTTCCACTATTCCCCTTTTTTGTAGTAATAAGAATTACACCATTCGAGGCTCGTGAACCATAAATTGCAGTTGAGGATGCATCTTTTAAAACAGAAATCTGTTCTATATCAGTAGGATTAAGGTTAGCGATGGATCCCTCTATCCCATCAATAATTACAAGGGGATCATTATTATTCATCGTATTTAATCCACGGATATTGATAGAGGGAGGGCTTCCCGGGGTTGAGGATCCCTGTTGAATGATAAGGCCCGGTGTAGTACCTTGCAGCCCTTCTAGAGCATTAGAAATTAATTTTCCTTCCAATTCTCTTGTCGAAATGGAGGATACTGCACCAGTTAAATTTACTTTTCTTTGTGTGCCATAGCCAACAACAACAATATCTTCCAGAGTTACAACATCTGCACTAAGTTCAATACTGATAAAGCTCCGTCCATTTATGGGTACTTCTATGGTTTCATACCCAATGTAAGAAACGACCAATGTTCCGGTAGGAGATATATCAAGTGAAAAGTTTCCATCAATATCTGTAGCGGTGCCGGTAAAAAGCCCTTTAACCATGATAGTTGCTCCGACCACCGGCTCCCCGTCAGCTACTACCGTCCCATTCACTGCTATTACTTCAGACTGGGCATATAAATCGGTTCCAACGAGTGACCCGAAGTAAAAAATGAGCAGGAAAGCTATAACCCTCCAGCTTTTAAGAACTTTTCTATTACACCTGTAGTCAGGTAAGGTATTCAATTGATTAGGTTGTATCATAACATTACAATATTTGAATTATTTAAAAATATTTGAATATTTATCTTTTAAGCTATCTAAAGCAAAATTATACGCTCCCAAGGCAATAGCCCTGCTGGTACCCAGTTTGCTCGTCGTTACCCCTATCTTTTTCACGGGGTGATACATCGCGGTACTCCTGCTATCCGGGACAGATACAGTGGAAGATTCGTTTTTCATGAACTCGGCCCTCGAAGCCTCGTCCTCCAGATTATACACTTTCATTTGCAGGCGGGGGAAGGTGTCTCTATTCGTGTTTTTTCGGACCCCGTTCATCTCTTTGATCATGGCGGGCAGGATGTATTTCGAGGCATTGGAGACCCCGCCTCCGACTACCACGATGCCATCCACGATATTCAGTGATTCAGAAATAGTGAACCCCGCGATCTCGCCCAGTCTTTCGAAACTTTTCACTGCTGCACTCCTATCTCCTTCCTGCTTGCCTTCGGCTATTTCAAAAATATCCTTGGGTGAATAATCGGCCTTGTCGCCCGAGATCTCCCGGTACACTCGCTTTACCGCGCGTATGCTTACTCCTTCTTCAGCAAGAAGGGTCGTGTCGTATTTGTTGGCGGATAACCACACGTCGCCGCCGCAACCGTTATCACCCAATAAGAGATTGCCATCGATTACCACGCCCCCGCCAAAACCAGTGCCAATAGTTACGGCAAGAAGGTTCTTGTATTGCTTGGGATTCCCCGTTGATTCCAGTTCCCTGTTTATGCTGGGAAGTACCCCGGCAATGGCTTCGCCGTAAGCGAACAGGTTCCCGTCGTTATTGATATATACCGGCAGCCCGAACTTTTCTTCCAAGAAAGGACCTAATGCAACACCCCCTCTAAAAGCCGGAAAGTTTGGCAAGTCGCCAATTACCCCGTTCAAGTAGTCGGCAGGTCCGGGAAATGCAAAGCTGATGGCTATCGGGTTAGAGTCCAGTTTTTCCATCACCTGTTGAAAACCTGCTACCATGGAGTTCAGGCATTTCTTTAGATCTGCCGGATCTGCCGGGTGGCAAATTGGCTCTACCACTTCTTTATTGTCAGCGATGGCGGAAAATACAAAGCTTGTTCCCCCCGCGTCGAGTGTTAATACTGTTTTCTTATCTTTATCGACCATTTTCTTTCAGGTTTCGTGTAAAAAGTAGATTGAGAATCAAGCAGGACAGGAGAACCGACAAGGAAGCCATTAACCCGAACCCGTCGTTTACCATTCCCTGAATTGGTAAAATAATTGCTCCTCCCGATACGCCCATTATCATAAGGGCGGATATCTCGTTTGCCCGCTCGGGTAGCTTGTTCAGGGCGAGAGAGAAAAGGATAGAGAAAACATTGGCGCATGCAAGCCCGATGACAAAGATCGCTGCCAAAATAGTCCAAAGGTTACCTCCAAGCATCAAAGGTATAAACGAGAGTATGGCAATCGCGAACGATGCTTTTAAAAACAGGATTGGTTTTGCTTTCAAAAGCAGGAAGGCTCCTAAAAATGTCCCAAGAGTTTTAGCCGTGAAATAGACGCTGCTACCCAGCCCGGCGCGGCTTAACTCTAAGCCGGCCCTCTTCATTAGCAATTCAGGAGCAGAGGTGTTTATCCCCACGTCAAGGCCTACTATTAAAAGTATACCCAGGAAACAGAGCAGGATATACCTGTTTTTCAGGAGGCCAAGGACACTCCTGAACGAACTCTGTTGATTGGTGTATCCAGTTTCTTCGATCTTGGACAAACCAAGTAGAATAACGGACAAAAAAGAAATGGCCGCGAACAGTAGGAAAGTGAACCTCCAATTGTCCAGGTACTCGGTGGTAAATCCCACGATGAGTGGCCCCGCCAACGACGAGATGGATTTAATAAATTGTCCGGTAGTTAGAACACTGGCCGTTTTATCCTTGGTAAACATCGAGGCGACCAGCGGATTAAGCGAGACCTGCAGTATGGTGTTACTAATACCCAGTAATGCAAAAGCAACCAGCACCCACGCGAAATCGTAATAGATAAATGGAATCACCATCGCGAGGGTGGTTATCGCGATAGAAAGCAACACGGTCTTCTTTCTACCGGCTCTGCCCATGAGGATCCCGGCCGGGATCGAGAACAGGGCAAACCAAAGGAAGACGATCATGGGGAGCGTGTTTGCCAACGAGTTCGATAGATTAAAATCGATCTTCACCCAATTTGTCGCGATCCCCACGATATCGACAAATCCCATGATGAAAAAGCCGAAAAATACGGCTATCACCGGGGTCCACCTTGTTTGTGATGTATGTTGATTCATATTATTGATATTCTGTTTTTCGTGTATGCAGGGAATCAAGTTGTCTACCTATCCATTCAATAATTTTAAAAGCGAACACTGGCTTTTATTGTTATGCATTCATCGCCGTCAGACTCTCCGTGAGGAGTGATAAGATACTCGTTCACGTGTGCAGGTACGATGAATGCCTCCGCGTAGTGAACAATAAAAGGTTCAAACGCGTTCGTGGGACTCTCCACGATTATCTCCCGGCCTTCCAGCAAGGTCAACACGTTTACTGAATTTCCCGTAATATGACGAACCGTTTTAGAGAAAGTATGCCTTCGTGTTTCGATAAATTCGGTCTTGTGGAGACCGGTTCTCTCCTCTATCCAGCCATCTCCTTCTCCTACCGTCACGAATTGGTTCACCAGTTCGTTTGCCACGTATTCTGCATCTCGATCCCACCGGATAACTTCTTTCCCGCGATCAAGGTTGATGGGGCGAGGCTTCCCGTCTAATCCAAGCCTGTTCCAATCCCATAGTTTAAAGGTGAACAAGTTTGGGGTCGCGCTGATTTCAAGAACCACCGAATTGCTCCCCGAGCAGTGGATGGTTCCCGCTGGAATTAAGAAGTGATCATGCTTCCTCGCGGGCAGTATGTTCACGTATTTTTTCTCGTCGAAGCCTACATCCGGATTTTTGTTAGCCTTCTCAAGGTCGGTAATCATCGCGTGCCGATCAATACCGGGCTTCAACCCCAAGTATACAAGTGCGTCTTCTTTTGCGTCAACCACGTAATAGCTTTCATCTTGGGTATAGGGTAAACCAAAATTATCCCTTGCATACTGGATGGTCGGGTGTACCTGAAGGCTTAAGTTCCCACCCCCCATCGTGTCAAGAAGATCGAAACGAATGGGGAAGCTATCACCAAACCGTGATTCTACCGGGTCGCCCAGTATCTCTCTGCTTTTCAGGTAGATGAGGTTTACGGAGGGCATTTCAAACAGCTCTCCTTGAACATTGAGCAGCAGACTGTTTTCTTCAGGAACGCAATCAAAACACCAACCGTAGTTCGCGACCGATCTGTCGAGGTCACAAACCGCTTTCATCCATTGGCCTCCCCATGGGCCCGGATCGAAAAAGGGGACTACCCTAAATGGTGAGCTTGCCGTTTTCTCGATTCCCGTGAAGAACGTGGTACGGTCAATTAGTTTTGGTTCATCTCCGACGGTGTCGAGCCAATAATCGACCTTTTCATACAGCTTTTTTTTATGTTTGTCCAACACATGCCAATCATTAAAATAGCCGCGTTTGTATTGTATTGAAAAAGGATCCTCGCGGTTATCGATGCCCAGCCCTGTTACCTCATTTTTTCGCATTCTCTGCTGGATTTCCCAACGAGGCATATCCGCGTACACGAGGATGTCTGGTGACACGATGGTTGAACTCCCGTAGCCGAACAAAATAATATTTCCGGTTTTGCCCAGTGTTGCTATCTCTTCCTTAATCTGTTTGGCACGCGCTTCATCGATGTAATCTTCCATCGATAGGTTGCCGAGATAGCCGAATAACACGTCGTCTTTCATGAAATTTTTTGTCATTTCGTGAACTTCTTCCTCGGGCTTGAAGTAATCGGTGGAATCAATAAAAAGGGCGTGCGGTATGGCATGAAAACGAGAAGCCAATTCTTCGTAGTAGACCCCACTATAGCATTCGATGCATATAATATTATCATTTGCCTTCGAGATTAATTCATTCAGAATATCATCCCAACCCTTAATGAGCACGCCACCCTCGACGCGAGTGGCGGGTAATTTGTCGTAGTTACTTTTGTAATCCTGCATATGTTTAATCAATGTCATTATATGTATGAACATACAAATGTATAAAAGAATATAAATACCAGCAAATTATTTGGGCGTTTTTTTTATTTTTTTTTCCTTTGAAGAAAAAAGATGAAACAAAAGTTGCCTTTGCACAAGCAAGCCGAGCTGTATCTGCGAAAACTGATAGAACAAGAAGAGTACAAAGAAGGAAAGATGCTCCCTAACGAGATCGAATTGTCTGAACAATTAGATATGTCTCGGAACACGCTAAGACAAGCCATAAATACGCTCGTGAGCGAAGGGCTCCTGATACGCAAGAGAGGGGTGGGCACCCGGGTCGCGGAGAAAAACATCTACAGCGAAGCTACAAACTGGTTGAGTTTTTCCCAAGAAATGAAGATTTTAGGATTGGAAATCGAGAACTTCGAGTTATACATCAGTAAACAATTCCCCACTAAAGAAGCAAAGGCCTTTTTTTCGATTCCTGAAAACGCGAAAGTCCTTCGCATAGAAAGGCTACGCGGAAAAATTAATTTTCCCTTTGTTTATTTCGTTTCGGAATTTAATCCTGAAATTCCCTTAGATGGAACAGAAAATTTTAATAGGCCCCTGTATGAAATTCTAAGGAATGATTATAATATTGTAGTGAAAACTTCGAGGGAAGAAATTAGCGCGGCCCCGGCCAATAATTTCATCGCTTCAAAATTAGAAATTGAAACCGGCGATCCCATTCTTATACGAAAAAGAGCCGTGAGTGATATAAACGGGCGCCCCATAGAGTACAACATTGGTTGGTATCGGGCGGATTCTTTCACGTATAAAATAGAATCCATTAGAAATAATACATAGCAACCTACTGCCATTATATACCCATAAATACCCATAAATACCCATTAATGGCCAGTGCAGGGGCAAAAGTGCGGCATGAATACCTACTTATTGCTATTGTAAGGGCTGGCAAGCCGGGGTAACTTTGTACCTTAAATAGAACCGCTTTGCTTTGATTTTTCCATGACAATCGCGTTGTGGGACATGAATATATTATGTTTTTTCACGGCAGAGACGGGCTATAGGTTAAGGTATGTCGTTTACAATGAATAGAAAAATCGTTTTTTCTTTATTCTTTTTCATCATATATAGTAGTTTGGCTGGAGTTCTTTTCGGGGCGAACGCTGCCGTTAGCGGCACGGTGCGCTCTGCAAACGGGGAGCCGATCGGGTTTGCCACTGTCTATGTCAAGGAGGCTGCCCTGGGGGCAATCACGGACGAAAAAGGTGTCTATTATTTTAACCTCCCGGCAGGAGAATATGAATTCATTTTCACGCACCTGAACTACGAAGACGCTCTTCTAAGCGTTACCGTGAAAGAGGCCGGGAGTAACACTGCCGACGTGGTAATGACAGAAAATCCGGTGATGCTATCTGATGTGGTAGTCACCGGGAGCATGGCCGACGCGATGGAGAAGAAAGGGTTCGCCGTGAACGTGATTGAAACCCGGGAAATCGCGTTGCAGACCGTGCAAGTAAACGAGATACTCGACCGGACGGCGGGTGTCCGCATCCGTCAGGATGGAGGCATGGGCTCGAGGGTGAACTACAACATCAACGGGTTATCGGGAAACTCCATAAAGATATTTATCGATGGCGTGCCCGCGTCAAATTATGGCCCTTCTTTCTCATTAAGCAGTATTCCATCTGCATTAATCGAACGTATCGAGGTCTATAAAGGCGTCGTACCCGGCTACTTGTCCGAAGACGCATTGGGGGGAGCCATCAATATAATTCTAAAACAACGAAGGGATAAATCATTAACCACCTCCTATTCCATAGGCTCATTCAACACCCACCAGTGGAACGCGGCGGGGAGCTATCGGTGGAATAACGGGCTCACGTTCGATGGTTCCGCTTTCTACAATTATAGCGATAACAGTTACAAGGTGTGGGGAAAGGACATCACCTTTACCGACACCGAGACGTGGCACAAAATAGACTCACAAGGAAAAAAGGTGACCCGCTTTCACGATGCCTACGAGTCGCTGGGTGGAAGATTTAATATCGGGTTCACGGACGTGGAGTGGGCAGACCAGTTCATGCTGGGAGCCGTGTTATCTCGCTCCTACAATGAAATTCAAAACGGTGCCACCATGCAGGTGGTATACGGCGATAGGCATAACCGGCGGACATCGGACGTGTTCACGCTCGATTACAGTAAAAAGGATTTCCTGCTCGATGGGTTATCGTTAAAAGTCGACGCGAGTTACTCGTTCCTGAATCGGCAAATAATCGATACGGTCGGTATTCAACACGATTGGCTGGGACCGATAATGAAAGACGGAGAGTATGTATATTACAGGTACGCTGGACAAGTGGGAGCCGAGGCCGGGGGCCGGAAGACCGCTGCGATCGACACGGACTACGCGACGATGGCGCGGGCAAGCCTGAACTACCAGGTTAATGAAAATCATGCCTTTTTTGTCAATTACATGTTTAACGATTTTCGCAGAAAGGTATCGGATGAGTACCAGCCAGCCGCGTTGCAAGCATTGATAAACACGCGCGACCTGCAGAAGAACATCCTTGCTTTCACGTACGAGAATATGGCGTTTTCAGGGAGGTTGCGAACAAACTTGTTCTACAAGCACTACTTCCAAACGGTAGTTTCTAACGAACCTAAACTGGAGAATAACGAATACGTGCTGGATCAGTTCCGAAGAAAAATTGATCATAACGGTTTTGGAGCTACCTTTTCATTTGCTGTCACGCCCGACCTGTTTTTGCTCGCCTCGGCGGAGAAGGCCTTGCGTCTGCCCAGTGCCAATGAACTGTTCGGGAATGGTTCAGACAACTCGCTCGCCGCGCTCTCGTTACGGCCGGAAAGTAGTTTAAACGCCAACTTGGGATTCAACTACGGGTTCCGATTAAACCGTGTACACTCGTTCAACCTCAACTCGTCTGTCTACTTGCGCGACACGAAGGATATGATCCGGCAGACGCTAAACGGGCATTACAGTTTTACCTATGCCGAGAACTTGGAAAGCGTTTTCACCCGGGGTATTGACGCGGAGTTCGCGTACAATTACGCGGATAAACTGGATTTCCGATTCAATATCTCCAAGTTTGACGTGTTGTTCAACACGCGATACGACCAGAAAGGAGACCCGTATAACTTCTACCGGACGCAGATAAAGAACGAGCCATCGCTAAAGTTTAACGGGCAAGCGGCTTATTTTTTCCGGGATTTTTTACAGCCCGGGTCGAGAACGTCTGTACATGCTAATATCAACTATGTAAATGGATTCTTTCGGAATTGGGCAAACGTGGGGAGTAGAAATCGCGACTATATCCCCGAACAGTACCCGGTAGATTTCGCGGTCACGCATACGTTCCCGGGAAACAGGTGGGTGCTTAGCCTCGACGCGAAGAACGTGTTGGATCAGCAAGTGTTTGATAATTTCGGCTTGCAAAAGCCCGGAAGGGCATTCTATGCAAAAATCACCTGCTTTATTTTTTAAAATGAAAGAGAACTTCCTTATCAATATTAATTTTAATACGTAATAACAATGAAATATTTTACATTCAAAACAACAGTGGCGGCCTGTGCAATGGCATTGGCATTATTTGTTTCGTGCGAAACAATTGACGATGGCCCGGATGATAATGGCAACACCATTGAAAACGATTTTCACATCGCGTTTGCCAACGGATCGGAATCAATTTCCGGTACACTGGTGCAAGGAGTCGCGGATTTAACCCGGGGTACCGTCAGTCCGGAAGTAGGCTATGAATTGGAGTCGTCGCGCACGGCACGTATCTTCGCGTCAACAGACGGTTCTACACTTTACAGCTTGAACTACACGGTAGGGGACATTGAAAAGTTGGCTTACCACGGAGGGGATAATTACAGCCAAATTGCAAAAATTGGAACTTCCGGACCGCTGGGAGCCACTGCCGTCCGTTTCACGCAACTTAACGAGCAGGTGGCATCGGTGCATTATATCAGCGCCGAGGCGCAATATGAAGACCCCGAGAACACGAATAGCGAATACTTGGGACACAAGATAACGGCAAGCATTGGTATCCTCGATCTGGCGACCATGACGTTAAAATCCGGGTATAATAACAACATCGTGGTAAGCATGGATGAAGAACTGGTGGCGGCAGGGTATAACATCACCCGGATCGATTCACCCGTGCTTTCCGGCGGGAAATTGTATTATGGAGCCGCCACGAGCAAATTTGACCCATCGACCGGAAAAAATGTCGCTACCGACAAAACGTTTACATTGGTAGTTGATTACAATGATTTGAGCCAGACTTCGGTTATCACGACCGATAAAGTGAGGGGTAACACCAATGGTTACCGCACTCCCACCCAGCACGTGAACGAAGCGGGAGAAATCCTTCAGATGGTGAGCGGCGGTGTGAATCCCACCACGGGCGAAAACGAGGTGCATATTGTAAAGATCAAGAACGGGCAATACGACGAGTCATTCGATTTTAACTTTAGTGATATATTGGGAAAAGAGTCGAAGAGCAACGGGTGGTTCTATGCCGGCAACGGTATCGGGTATATTCCTTACGAGGACCTGACGCAAGACTTGGTTCAGATAGGGGTTAACCCACAAGGAGAACCTACATACTCCGCACCGTGGAAATTCGCGCGTGTTGATTTCAATAAAGGTACGGTGATCGACCTGAACGTGCCGGACGATCTTTGGCTCACGCAATATCAAAATGCACCGGTTCGTGATGGTAAACTTTATATTGCCCTTTCACCGGTAGGAAAAGACGGACATGTCTATATCTTTGACGTGGACTCTGAAAGTAAAGAGGGTACACGGGGGGCTACCATCACCGGCACGGGTGCCGACCAGTATTTCATTGGTATCTATTAAACAGCAGAACTATTCTGTTAAGCTATACGAGCAGAGCCAAGCTTGCTTGAGCTATGCCGTAGCGAAGAATAGTCTAACTTTCGTGAAAGTGTTTTTTCAACGCGTACGAGAATGCCCGGCTTTAATTTCCCTTTTAAAGGGGTTACGTGGGCGGTACGAATGATTTTAGAAAATTGAATAACTACATACAGCGCTTATTCACAACAGGAAGCCCGGTAAACATTTCTTTACCGGCTTTCGTTGTTTTATAACGATAGAACGTTTTCTCGTGTTGGGATGACAGCTAAATATTTTGAAGTTTGGCAGTTACAGACGCGAAGAAATGAAATCATAAAGGAGGTAAATTGAAGACGCTTGCTCTGACGCTCGTTTTAATTGTTTGCTCCGTGATCTCCCTGTTCGTGGGAGTCGCGGATATCTCTATCGCCGACTTTTTGCAGTGGGACGCGGAGAAGATGTCATTGATTACCATCAGCCGGATTCCCCGGACCGCCGCGTTGATACTCGCGGGGGTAGGGATGAGCATTTCGGGGGTGATCATGCAACAAATGACGCAGAACAAGTTTGTATCCCCAACCACGGCAGGTACGCTTGAAGCGGCCAAGATGGGCTTGCTTATTTTCATTATCTTTATCCCTACCGCCGGGGCCGCCCTGAAAATGTTGTCCGCGTTCTTGTTCACGTTCCTTGCCAGCCTTATCTTCTTGGGTATCGTGCGGAAGATACGCTACCGAAACGTGGTGTTCGTGCCATTGGTAGGGTTGATGTTCGGGGGAATCATCGGCTCCATATCCACCTTCTTCGCGGTAAGGCTGAATATCGTGCAGGATACCAACGCGTGGATGATGGGCGATTTCTCGGGCATCCTGCAAGGAAGGTACGAGCTGATCTACCTGAGCTTGCCTGCCATCGTCATCACCTACCTGTACGCCAACAAGTTTACCGTGATAGGGATGGGAGAGGATTTTTCCAGGAACCTGGGGCTGAATTACAAGGCGATCATGAATATCGGACTTTTCTGCGTGTCGCTCACGGTGAGTGCCGTGGTGATCACCGCGGGAGCCATTCCCTTCTTGGGGCTGATCGTTCCCAACGTGGTGAGCCTCCTGTTCGGGGATAACCTCAAGAAAACACTCCCCTTGGTAGCCTTGTCGGGAGCCATTTTCTTGCTGGTGTGTGATATCGTGGGGCGAGTAGTGATTTATCCTTACGAGATCCCGATCGGGGTGACGGTAAGCATTATCGGGGCCGTTATTTTTCTTGTATTAATACTCAGGAAGCGATGAAAGGGATAAAGAAAAGTTTTGCAATCGCGATCCTGTTGGTATTGGCAACGGCGGCTCTCTTCCTGTTCTACAAGATGGGAAGTAACTGGGAATTTGCCTTGCGGCTGCGCGGTGTAAAGGTAGCGGCCATACTCGTGGTTTCCTGTTGCGTGGCTTACTCCTCGGTGGCTTTCCAGACGCTCACCAACAACCGGATACTCACCCCCTCCATCATGGGATTTGAATCGGTCTACTTGTTGCTGCAGACGGTAATCGTCTTCGTGTATAGCGATCAGACCTTCAGGGTATTAAGCGGTCTGGATAACTTTCTGGTATCGGTGGTGTGCATGATCGGGTTTGCCTTTTTGCTTTATATTTTGATTTACAAGAAAGGGAAGGACAACCTGTACCTGCTGCTTTTGGTAGGGATTATCTTGGGTACGCTGTTCAACAGCCTCAGCTCGTTCATGCAGCTGCTGATCGACCCCAATGACTACTTTATCGTGCAAGGGAAGATGTTCGCCACGTTTAACAAGATCAACCGCGACCTGTTGTGGCCTTCGGCCATCGCGGTGGTGTTGATCCTGATCGGAGGCTTCCGGATAACCAAGTACCTCGACGTGTTGGCACTGGGCAGGGATCAGGCGATCAACCTGGGAGTGAATTACAACCGGGTGGTACAGCTTTTCCTCGTGATCATCGCCGTGCTGGTATCGGTTTCGACCGCGCTGGTCGGCCCCATCACCTTCTTGGGTTTACTGGTGACCAACCTCACCTACGAGCTGTTCAAGACTCACAAGCACAAGGTCATTATCGCCGCGTGTTGCCTGGTAACCGCGATCACGCTGCTAAGCGGGCAATTCGTGATGGAGCGGGTCTTTAGCCTCTCCATCCCGGTGAGCGCGATCATCAACCTGGTAGGTGGAGTCTATTTTATGTATTTACTATTACGTGTACGGAAATTATGATTGAAGTAAGAGATATAACAAAACAATACGGGAAGAAGATTGTCTTGGATGGTGTCGACCTGCAGTTCCCGAAAGGAAAGATCACTTCGCTGATCGGGAGCAACGGCGCGGGGAAGAGCACGCTATTATCTATCGTCAGCCGCCTGTTGGCGCAAGATGGAGGCGTGGTAATGGTGGACGAGAAAAACGTGACGGATTACAAGAACAAGATGCTGGCCCAACGCCTCTCTATCCTGAAACAGTCCAACCATATACGGCTGAAACTAACGGTGCGGGAGCTGGTGTCGTTCGGGCGATTTCCTTACTCGCAAGATAAACTCACCGACGAGGACCATGAAAAAGTGGATCGCGCGATCCGGTTCCTTGACCTGGAGGAGATCGAGGATTCCTATATCGACGAGTTGAGCGGGGGACAGAAACAACGAGCCTACATGGCCATGGTGGTAGCACAAGATACGGAATACGTGCTGTTAGACGAGCCGCTGAACAACCTTGATATGAAGCACTCGGTACAGACTATGAGGACATTGCGAAAGCTGGCGGATGAATTGCATAAAACCATTATCATCGTGCTGCACGATATCAATTTCGCGTCGCATTACTCCGATTATATCGTTGCCTTGAAGAATGGCAAAGTGAAGTATTGCGATACGACCGATAACGTTATTAACGAGCGGGTGTTGAAAGACGTGTTCGACCTGCCTATCACTATCTGCGAGGTGAATAAAAAGAGAATTTGCAACTATTTTAATTAACAAAGATTCCAGATTTCAGATTTCTGATTTCAAAATCATTGAATCATCAAATCATCACATTATCAAATCATCAAATTATCAAATCATCAAATCAAAATCGTATGAAAACAAAAATATTTCTATTCGCGCTGGGCATTGTACTGGCCTTGGCCGGCTGCACCGGCAATCAGCAACAACGAGAAGGAACCGCCGGAGAGACGGTTACAATAACCCATAGCTTGGGTACCGTGGAGGTGCCCGTGAACCCCCAACGGGTGGTCGTGCTCGATTATTCTGCCCTTGAGAACCTCGATTACATGGGCATCAAGCCCGTGGGAGTGCCTAAATTGTCCGTTCCGAACCATTTGAGCAAATACAAGGACGACGTGTCCATAGAAGATGTGGGAACCGTGGTGGAGGCCAATTTGGAGAAAATAAACGAGTTGAATCCCGACCTGATCATCATAGGCGGAAGACTGACCGACTCCTACAATGATCTCTCTGCTATCGCCCCGGTGATCTATCCCATCGTGACCGGTTCGGATGACTTCTTGGCCGCGTTTAAAAATAGCCTGGACGACTACGGGAAAATATTCAACAAACAAGAGGAACTGGATCAGGCATTCGCGGAGATCAAGGATAAGATTGACGCGGTGAAAGAGAAGGTCGATGCCACGAATGAGCGGGCACTTATCCTGCTGCATAACCGGGGACGGTTTAGCGCGTACGGCAGCGGCTCCCGGTTTGGGATCATTCACGATGTTCTGGGAGTGGAAGAGGCCGAAAAAGGATTGGGTACGCATATCCACGGGAACCCGGTATCGAGCGAGTTCGTGCAAAAGGCAAATCCTGATATCATTTTTATCGTCGACCGGAGCATGATCGTGGGGAATGACGTTATGGACAAGGCAGAGGTAGAGAATAAACTCGTGCAGCAAACCAACGCGGCCAAGAACGGGAAGATTTTTTACCTCAATCCTCAAGTGTGGTACCTCGCGGGCAATGGCATCGCGTCGGTGAATATGATGATCGACGAGGTGTCACGCGCGTTGGATTGAACATGTGGTGGATCGATGTCCTACTTTCCGCGTTTCTCTTAAACTGATTATCGTATGAAGCATTTTACCTTGCTTGTTTCCATTCTTATGAGTCTCTCGATCGTGGCACAAGAGAAACCCTCCCGGCGGTGGATCGACCAAAAATTCTCGATGTTTATTCACTTCGGGTTGTATTCTGTCTATGGCGGGATATACGAAGACGAGCCCGTTACTCGAGGTTATAGCGAGCAGATCCAATCATTTGCCGGGATTTTCAGCGATTGGTACGGCAATACGGCCAACAAGTTCAACCCGGCCGAGTGGAACCCGGACAGTATCGTGGCACTGGCCAAGGAAGCCGGCATGCGATCGATCGTTTTTACTTCCAAGCACCACGATGGCTTCTGCATGTACCACTCCCGGCATACCGGCTTTAATATCGTGGACGCGACCCCCTACGGGAGAGACCTGATGAAGGAGCTCTCGGAAGCATGCGAGAGAGGGGGAATCGATTTCGGGGTTTATTTTTCCCTGATTGATTGGCATTACCCGCACGCGTATCCCATCTCCAGCCATAATGCCGACCCGTTGACGCCGCAACATTACGAGTTTAACCTGAAGCAAGTGGAAGAGATCATGACCCACTACGGCAAGATCTCGGAGATATGGTTCGATATGGGGTCGCTCACGCTTGAACAAAGCAAGGGCCTATACGAGTTGGTCGACCGTCTCCAACCGGGATGCATGATTAGCGGGAGATTGGGCAACGACTACGTGGATTTCGCGGTGATGGCCGATAACGAGTACCCCAACTACAAACTGGGAGTGCCGTGGCAGACCGCGGCCTCGATGTTCGATGAAACCTGGGGATACCGCTCCTGGCAGGAGAGGGGAGAGGTGCAACCAAAGGTGAAGGAAAAGATAGCCAGCATGATAAAAGTAGTAAGCCGGGGAGGCAACTTCTTGCTCAATATCGGCCCGAAAGGCGATGGTTCGGTCGTCCCTTTCGAGCAAGAGGTACTCCGTGGAATTGGAGAGTGGATGGATGTCAACGGCGAGGCCATTTACGGTACGAGTGCCAACCCGTTCCACGGTTCGTTCGAATGGGGGGATATTGGCTCCAACGAGAACCAGTTGTATGCTTTTATCGAAAATATGCCGGGTACAAAGAAGATCCAGCTGAACGGTGTTGATGGAAATGTTACCGGGGTGTACCTTTTATCTACGGGGCAATCACTTTCTTTCTTGCGAAAGGGGCATGGCGTGGAGATTGACCTCTCCTCGATCGCGGCGAATGAGCTCTTGCCCGTGGTGAAGATCACGTTCCAAAACGGCTACGCGGTCCTTCCAGATCCTATCGTGAAAACCGGAGAGTTAATTCCCGCAAACGCCATGCCGTTATTCGGCCACTCGAGCCTCAACTACTATGCGGGATACAAGAGCCTGATAGGGTACGACTGGGCACTGCAACGCCGATCGGGTACCTATGCTCCCGAAATCCTCTTTACCGACCAGGAGGTGGGACGCCAACTGCTGGTGGAAATAGACGGGAAACAACAAACGGTCATCCTCGTGCCGACCGGCACGAAACAAGTGAAACTGTCGCCGGGGTCTGTCCGGTGGGGATCGCTTTACCGGAAGCCGGGGCGGGGTGTGTTCGGGAACGTGGAGGAGGAAGGAGCGGCCGTGATCGATGTTCAAGCGGAGGACGCGCGATGGGTTGAAGTGCTCGGTTTCCGTTACGGGGAAGAGCAATCCGAGGCAATCCTGCCGCGTGAAAGCGTGGTGCTCCTGCAAGAGATCGAATCATCCAAGGATCAATCCGTCGCGGTGCGTGTAACGAGTGGGAACGCCGCGTATATTCTTCTTAACGGCCAATACATCACGGCCCATTTCTCGCCCGAGAGAACAGAAAAAGAAGAAGAGTTGTTGCTCTTGCCGCTGAAAAAAGGAGAGAACCAGCTGGTTATTAAATTATACAACGGGTTCGAGAATCTGCTTCATTACGGCATCGCGCCATTGGAAGAATGGTTCATCCATTCACGAAAACTAGAACCCGTCCGACTGGAAAAGAAGGATTTTTATCGCGTATCTCTCCGTGCTGCCAATTCGCCTTCGCGTGTCTCCCCGCTTCGAGCGAGCAACGTGGTAATCAAATAACCCCGGCATCCTTGGCCTTTTGTACAAGGTTGACGGTCTTGTTGGAATCGAACTTCTTCATCAAGCTTTTCCGGTGGCTATCCACGGTGAGCGTGCTGATATACATCTTTCGCGCGATTTCGGGGGTGGTTAATCCTTCGGCGAGGTAGGAAAGTACCTCCTTCTCCCTCCGGGTCACGCTGGGCACTTCATTAAGCTCTTGGTCCGTGAAAGAGGAGAGGATGCGCTGCGTCTCCTTTCCAAAATATACCCCGCCCTCGTGTATCTGGTAAATGGCTTGTTCAATCTCTTTTGTCGGGGCGCTCTTCAAGAGATAGCCGGAGGCACCGTGATGAAGCATGCGCAGGATGATGCTCCGCTGATTCAGGTTGCTCAACGCCAAGATTTTCATTTCCGGGTACTCTTTCCTGATCTTCAGACAGAGATCAAGGCCGCTCTCGTCGGGCAGGTTGATATCGAGCAACAAGATGTCGGCCGACACGGTCTCCAGTGTTTCCATCAGCCCGGAAGCGGATGTCGCGATGGCCTTGATTTCCATGAGCGGCTGTTGCTCCACGAAGCTCAGTAGCCCCTCGGCAATGAGCGGGTGATCGTCGCATATTATAATCTCTATTGGCTTCATCTACTTAGTCTTTATAAATCAACACATCTCCAAAAACATCATCAAATCAGTAAATCGGCTAATCATCGAATCATCATCGGCACATCATCACATCAACACATCATCACATCAATTTATATTTTACACTCGATATTTATGGCGGTCCCTTTGCCGGGCTGCGAATCGATGCGCATCGTTCCGTTCAGGTACTGCACCCGCGTTTCGATATTATTCAACCCCATGTTTCTTTTCACCGTGAGGGGATCAAATCCCACCCCATCGTCTTCAATATCAACCAGGAGCAGGTTGTCTTCTATGGTGGTCTGTAGCAAGATACGTGAAGCCTTGGCATGCTTCACGGCATTATTAACCAGCTCTTGTACTATACGGAATACCGATAGTTGCTTGTTCACGTGCGTGAGCGCGGCCATGTTGCTCGCGTAATATTCAATTTTCGTGGCGGGAACTTCCACGTTTTGGATAAAATCTTTTATCGCTTCTTCCAGCCCGTACTGCCTGATGGAGGGGGGCATTAGGTTGTGCGACAAGTCTCGGATATCGGCCACCGCCTCTGTTAATTGCTGGGCAGCTTTCTGCAAGCGCACGTCGCTGTTTGTCCGGGCGCTGTTCTCTATATTCAGTTTTATTCCGGTTAATTTGCCTCCCAATCCATCGTGAAGTTCCCGCGCAACACGTGCCCGTTCGTGTTCCTGCCCCTCCATCAGCGCGGTAGATATCTTCATCGCTTGCTTCTGCTCCATGGCAATGAGTTTCTGTTGCACGCGTTTCTTTCGCTGGTTCGTGGCATACAAGAGAAACAAGAAAACAAGGACGGCGAACGAGCCTGACCCGAAGAGAATGGTTTTTTGCATGCGGCCGTGATTTTCCAGTTCCATGATCCTTCGTTCGTTCTCCGACGCGTTATAGCGGGCTTCCATCTCCGTGAGTTGCAGTTTGATGTTGTTTGCGTAAATGCTATCGTTCACTGTCAAGAGCTCCCTCATCGTTTGATAGGCTGTCTCGTGATTTCCCATGCTTGCCTCCACCTCTGCCAGCTTATTCAGTATCACGCTCTGGTTCTCGATCATCTTGATGTACCCGTCGGTCTTTTTTATCGTTGTCAATATCTCCTTGGATTCTTCGATTCTTCCGACTTTCTCGTAGTAGTGCGCCAGATAATACATCAACCGGAAGTGATGATAGCCAAGATGGTACCGTTCGGCGTACTCGATGCCGGTGTTGGCATGCTCGATGGATTTATCCAGTTCCCCTGCCAGTTCGTGATACAGTGATTTGAGCAGGTGGTAAAAAGGGAACGACGTGTATTTGCCCTCCCGCTCGAAGACCGGCTGAAGGAGTGCTTCAGCCTTTGTTAGCGTGGCGCCCGCCTCTTCCATCTCTTTTTGCATGATGCGCGTATGGGCCAAGTTGAGGTATGCCCAAAGCAAGTTCCAATCTTGGATGCCATGTTCGTTCAAAAGGTCGATGGCTTGTTGGCAATAAGTAACCGATTTCTCGTATTCTTGTAGATTAAAAAAAACCAATCCCAGGTCGGTATAATAGGAGGAGAGCTTGCCGATGCTGCCTGCCTTCTTCGCGAGAGGGATGCACTTTTCTAATTTAATTTGCAAGTACGCGTTATCGTTTCCGGCAGATTGCTCCAGGGTGGCATAGTTGCTCCAGAGTATGGCCCGGTACTCGTACGACTCCGGCGTGTCTATCTTGCTGAACAACGCTTCGGCTTCCATGTACAAGCGTTGAGATTTCTCCTTGTCGTGATTGTAGAACACCCCCGCGTGATGAAAAAAGTGCTTTGCCCGGTCCATCAAGCTTTGTTTGTCGATTAACTGCTCCGCTTCACGGAGGGCGCCTATCGCTTTCACCGTGTCGGTAAAACCAAAATGCCATGAAAGATCGAAGTAGAGGGCTGCTTTTTCATGGTCCGTCGCGGCATCTTCAAGTGCCAAGTAAAGGCTGTCGGCATATTTGTCGGTTATCGTTTTTTCACTTCCTGTTTGTCTATCTCCCGTATCAGCCAAAGCTGACAACGGAACACATACCGTGAAAAAAGATATAAAAATGAATGCGTTGGAATTGATCATGCCGTGAAATAATTGGGTGACAATACAAATATAGTGCGCGCGTGAATCAAAAAACAAACATTTTAGCGCCATTCTTGGAAAATACCCTGAAAGGGGGAGTGGAAATACCACGGTAAGGGGGATTGCGAGACGGGCCTGCCCGCTCTATTTTTGCATTACCAACGAATTGGGGAGCCAATTTTCAAGTCGGATCAACATTAAATAGAATCACAGTATGAAGAAAACAAGTAACATTTCAAAATTAATGAGCTTGGCTGCAGCGTGCCTGCTAGCCATAAATTTATCGGCGCAAACCGTGGAATCGTCCTCCTACCGGTTAGGGGGAGGCCTCTTGATCGACGTGGGAGACGGGGGTACATTGGTTGGTCCGCATATCAAGTATTTTTTTGATTACAACAACGCGGCAGAAGCGGCCTTGCTTTTTGGCAGCGGTGCAACGATTGTGCAAGGGATTTACACCTATAACAGCGGTTTCCCCGAAGTGAATGGTTTGAAATGGAACGTGGGTATCGGGCCTTCGGTTGCTTTCGGGAGCGGTAGCACCCTTTTTAGCTTGATCGGTACCGCGGGTTTGGAATTCGCGATTCCTAACGCGCCCTTCTCCATTGGGGTAGATTGGCGCCCGCGCTTCTTTTTCGTTGAAAGCAACACTCATTTCGAGGCCGCGCGTTTCGGCCTCGGGCTGCGGTACACGTTCAATTAGCGGTCGACCCCGTTAACCCGAGCGATCAGGTGATCGCTTCACGGACACTGCGGTAAGAGCGCGTCGCCCTTTTTACATAACCGGTTCCTCCCGAGTGAAGTTTCATAAGTCGTTTGGAGAACGGGTTAATTGCCGGGAGATAACAAAGTGATTTGGGATCTCCCGGATTTTATTATTTGCATTCCATTGATTATCTTTGCATCTCGTAAAATCATGGCAAGAAAATAATATATATGCAACCTCTTTTTATACAATATCCCAAGTGCGGAACCTGTCGTAAGGCCGCGAAATGGTTGGAAGAAAACAGCGTGAATGTTACACCGCGACACATCGTGGAAGATAATCCCACCCGGGAAGAGCTGGCGGCATGGATCGACCGGAGCGGCTTGCCCATCCGGCGCTTTTTTAACACGTCGGGCATGATATACCGGGAGCAGAACCTGAAAGAGAAAGTAGACACCGCTTCAAGGGATGAGCTGCTTGACATCTTGGCTTCTAACGGCATGGTGGTAAAACGTCCCATCGTGGTGACGGACCAGACCGTGCTCGTGGGATTCAACGAGAAAGAGTGGTCGGAGAAACTGAAATGAAGATAGGCAACATCGAATTTTCCAAGCAGCCGGTATTTCTCGCGCCCATGGAAGACGTGACCGATATCGGATTTCGCCTGCTGTGCAAACAGTTTGGTGCCGATATGGTGTACACCGAATTCATCTCGAGTGACGCGCTTATCCGGGATATCAAGAAGACAAAGCGGAAGATCCTCTTCGGCGAGGAGGAACGCCCCATCGGGATACAAATTTACGGGAGCGACCCCGACACCATGGTGGAGGCCGCGAAGATTTGCGAGGACGCGAACCCCGACCTGATCGACATTAATTTCGGTTGCCCGGTACGGAAGATCGCCGGTAAGGGAGCCGGATCGGGAATGATGCGCACCCCCGAAATAATGCTCGAGATCACCGAAAAGGTAGTTAAGGCAGTGAACAAACCCGTATCGGTGAAAACCCGGTTGGGATGGGACGATAACTCCAAGATCATCGTTCCCTTGGCCGAACAACTACAGGATTGCGGTATTGTCGCGCTAACTATCCACGGGCGTACCCGTTCGCAGATGTACAAAGGGGAAGCCGACTGGAGCCTGATCCGCGAGGTAAAGAATAACCCCCGGATGCATATCCCTATTATCGGCAATGGCGACGTGGACACGGTGGAGCAATGCAAGCAACGCTTCGAAGAGACCGGGGTAGACGCAGTAATGATTGGCCGGGGAAGTATCGGCAGGCCCTGGTTTTTTCGTGAACTCAAGCACTACCTGCAAACCGGGGAACACCTCCCCGAAGAGTCTTTCGAGTGGTACTTGGATGTACTGAAACAACAAGTGATCGGAAGCGTGGAGCGGCTCGACGAATTCCGGGGCATCTTGCATATCCGCCGTCACCTTGCAGCTACCCCCCTGTTCAAGGGAATACCCGATTTCCGTGCCACCCGGATCGCGATGCTCCGTGCCGATACCCTCGACGAACTCCTTGCCATACTGGAGGAGATCCCCGAGAAGTTTGACCACGCGATTGAAGTATAACCCACTTCCTTTGCTATGAAGGGCTTAGTTTTATTCGGCCTCCATTGATTTTGCTTAACCGAAATCTCAGGTGGGCTTGCTACTATTCCAGTTCTCTAAAAATTTAGCTTTACAAGCAATCTGGTTAATAGTGCGCTTGCTTCTTGACTCCTTGCCTCGCTTAAAATGTTTTTAGCGCTTGGCAAAGTAAATAATAGCCGTACATTTATAGAATATAGGAGGTGCTTTGGTAATTTTCAAACAAGTTTGGCATTGCACGCAGCTTTTACTATATTTGTACCATTTTGGTACACGTTTAAATTAATGGATTATGGTTATAATTAGCAGCAGGGAATTCCGGGACAAACAGAAGAGCTATCTCGACAAAGTGGATGAAGGGGTAGAAGTCCTTATCCGGAGAGGCAAGAATAAATCGTATCGAATTATTCCTGTACAAGAGGATGATACTTTGATGAGCAAAGAGGAGTTTTTCGCCAAAATAGACAAGGCGTTGGAAGAAGCGGAACAGGGGAAAGTAACGAGAATTCGGTCCAAAGAAGAACTTTCAGCTTTCTTTGATAGCTTATGAGTTATACGATAGAATTTGTGGATTCCGCGAAAAGGGATATCCGGCTCTTGAAGAAAAGTGAACCGCGAGCTTATAGAAAAGTGATGAAGTTAGTCGCTGAGCTTCGGGAACATCCGACCACGGGGGCAGGACATCCCAAACAATTGGGAGGAGACAGAGCGGGGCAATGGTCCCGAAGGATCACGCGTAAACATCGTTTGGTATACAAAATTGATAATGATCGGGTAATTGTATTAATCCTTTCCGCCTGGGGGCATTACGACGATAAATGAATGGGGAGAATGATCGGGATTCTGGAGAAATTTATGGTGGATTAAACAAACATGAAAACAAGAAGTCTTATTAAAAAAACCAAGTAAACCGTCTCATATGAAACGAAGAATCTTATTCCTTATCGTTTTTACAGCCTTTATCGCTGTTTCCCCCGCGCAGAGCACGGGTATCATAGCCGATGTATTGCGGCAAAGCGTGGAACAAAAAGTTACCTCGATGCAGAAGTTGATCCAATTCGATGACCTGCAGGCCAAACAACTGTACGAGCTGGAACTCAATTATCTTTTCGATGTGCGGAAAGCTGAAAACTGCAAGCTTTGCAACAAGAAAAAACGGATCGAAAAACTGCAACAAAAACGAGATGATGGGCTACAAAAAATTTTGGAGCGCAATCAATATATCAAATATCAATCGTTGGAAAACGACCTGTTAAACGAAAATAACAGGTTGTGGTTAGACAATGAAAAACCAAGGGTGCTCTCCCGGTAAGGGTATATCTGCAAGAGAAAGATTTTGTCTTATGTAGTTCCAGAAGACAAGGTAGTTATTCCAGAGGAATCATCCCGAGCTTATCGATAATAACGGCTTTCCTGAATACCTCTTCAACGGGAGAATATAGACCGGCATCCTTGTACGGAGTAACTAGCGCGGCACGGGTGCCCGATGTATATGGAGTACCGGTGATTAATGATAGTGCCTTTGCAAACAGGTAATCATTCACGTCTCCGATTGGCTTCCATGTTTCCGTATTGTATTCCTGAGTCTGGACAAGATGATCAGGATCAGGTATCAACCCGTTGGTCGCGATAAAATCCTTGTTGTCCTTGTCCGTGTAACGTCCTACAATGGGTTGCATTCCCCAATCTTTCAGCGTGTTTTTTTCTGTTGTTGATAAGCTGGATTCCCTATACACGGGCTGAACATAGCCATCAAAGTCATCATAAGCATGTACCGTCCATGAGGCAGTATACTTGCCGCTTGTTTTTTCACCTATCTGTATCACGTTCATATACGGATCGAGGCAAAACGTGAGTAATTCGGAGGCAGAGGCCGAACTTCTTGTTGTTAATATATATACGTTATCCAAATCTAAATTAGATGACAGCGGGTTGGGAAGTTGTGCATCGTATTCCCCCAGGTAATCCCTTCTGTCCCATTTATTCTCATCAAAAGCGGCGTTTACGTAGGGATTATAACTCATGATCGTGAACACCTCTTTGCCTCGAACTGCCGTTTCGGGAGCAATCAAGGAGGCTAAATAGGTCGCGGCTGCAATCCCTCCCCCCGGGTTATATCTTAAGTCTATCACTAAATCGGTTACTCCGGCAGATTTGAACGCTGAAAAAGCGTTGTAGAGGCTTTCGTTATAGTTGCTATAGAAGTGGGTGTAGAACAGGTAGCCGATGTTATGCCCATTGATTTCATATACATTGGAATAAAGTACCGGGTCGGTATTGATCTTCGCTGGAGTTATTTTGACCTCTCTTGGATTCTCAAAATTCTGGTTTAAGACAGTGAATGTAGTCTCCGTGTTTGCACCGAACATCGTCAGGTAGTTATTTTCCGTGATCGTTTGGCCGTTGATGTGGAGGATGACTTCCCCTCTTTTCAACCCGGCCGCTTCAGCGGGGGTTCCCGGATAAACATAGCGGATAAAACCGACGAGACTGGTATACGTCTCATCTGTCCACAACGCGAGCGGCTGAAATCCGAACGCGTCGGTTGCCTCCCCTTCAAAACCGGACAATAACGAATTAATATCATTTGTAATCCACGACCAACCATGTTGTGTGTCGGTAGAGTTCAATATTTTATAAAAGTAAGTTTCGGGATTATAGTCAGCCACTGTCGGTTTCTTACTTCTCACTTCGTCTGCCCATAAGTAATAATTCGACATCCCATCATAGACGAATTGCGAGACCAGATTAATTTCTTTCGATATTGTAGCGTTTCCCGAAACAGAAGCGTTGGATACATAAATAATGGTGCCGTCTTCGAGGGTAGCACTGGCAGAGGGTGGCGTTGTTGAATTATCAATAACTGCCGTCACTTTATCGGTCTGGCCACTTTTATAAGTCAACGTGAACGAATTTGTTGTATGGTCATACGTTGCTGACTCAAGAGCTCCTTTCGCGGTAATAGGATCGTTATTGTCCTTGCACGAGGAAAACTCGACCAGAAAAAAGATTGCAATAAGATAGTATAATATATTCTTCATAAAGTGCATGTTATAAAGCGTACATATTTCAGACCGTGAAAGTAGAAAAGAATTTAATACGGTGTGAATTATTTTAGAAGTTTAACTCTCCTTTGCCTTGCCGGATGATTTCCGGTTCGTCGGAGGTGCAATCTACCACGGTAGAGGGTTCAATGCCTCCTAATCCTCCATCGATCACGATATCGGCAATTTCACCCCACTTTTCATGGATCAATTCAGGGTCGGTAATATACTCTATCTCGTCGCGCTCGTCCTTCACCGACGTGCTAAGAACCGGGTTGCCCAGTTGCGCCACGATCTCCCGGATGATGTTATTGTCCGGGACCCGGATGCCTACCGTCTTTTTGTTTTTGTAGATCTTGGGTAATGATGAGGTAGTGGGCAGGATAAACGTGAAGGGCCCCGGCAGGTTCCGCTTCATCAACTTGAAGGTGGGAGTATCCACTTTCGCGTACTCGCTGATGATGCTCAGGTCGTTGCAGATAATGGAGAGGTTGCTCTTTTGAGGATTGATCCCCTTCAAATCGCAAATTTTCTCCACCGCACGCACGTTGAGTGCATCGCATCCCATGCCGTACAGGGTATCAGTCGGGTAGATGACGATACCGCCGTCGCGAAGGACCGAAACTACCTGTTCAATCTCCCTCGGATTGGGGTTTTCATTATACAGTTTCACGATCATACCCGCGAATATATAATAAAATAGCTTCAACCGTACCGATCGAAGCTATCTTATGTATAATTACCGGTATATTACCCGTAAATGATATTCCCGTTTTCGTCGGTGTTGTCTTCCAACCCGTTGGTATATTGCTTCATCGCGCGAAGGCTCATCCCCATGCTCGAGAAGCCCCCGTCGTTGTAGAGGTTCTGCATGGTGATCTTGCGCGTGAGATCTGAAAACATCACGATGCAGTAATCGGCAGCGTCGTCGGCATCTGCATTTCCCAAGGGAGCCATCCGCTCTGAAAAATCGAGCAGGTCGGTCATCCCTTTTACCCCACTACCGGCGGTGGTCATGGTGGGCGACTGTGAAATGGTATTTACACGTACCCCTTTGTCCCGTCCGTAGATGTAACCAAAGCTACGGGTAATCGATTCCAGCAATGCCTTGGCATCGGCCATGTCATTGTAACCGTAGAAAACTCGTTGCGCGGCCACGTACGTGAGTGCCAGCAATGATCCACCTGTCTCGATAGCATCAAGTTTGCGGGCAACTTGCAGCATTTTGTGAAATGAGATCGCAGAGACATCCAATGTCTTTGTCAGCATATCGTAGTCTAAATCATCGTACGTGCGTTTTTTGCGAACGTTTGGTGACATGCCGATGGAATGAAGTACAAAGTCGATCTTTCCACCGAGTATCTCCATCGATTTGGCGAAAACCATTTCCAAGTCCTCCACGTTTGTCGCGTCCGCGGGGAGGATCTCCGCGTTAAGTTTTTTTCCTAACTCGTTGGTCTCGCCCATGCGAACTGCCACGGGAGTGTTAGACAACGTGATGATTGCTCCCTCCTCCACGGCTCGTTCCGCCACTTTCCAAGCGATGGACATTTCGTTCAACGCCCCGAATATAATACCTCTTTTTCCTTTTAATAAATTGTGACTCATAACCTGTTTATTTAGTATTGCTGTGATTGATCACTGAAAAACTGCGCAAATGTACAAAAAATGTGCAATAATAAAACGTTTAGCACGAGAATATGTTTTTAAATTTCCCTTCAAATAGTAAAAAACAAAAGAAGGATGAGTCCCTCTTCCGGATCATCCCCCCTTTTTACTGCACGATACGACTTTTAACGGGCTCCTTTCACGCGGTCTCTACATGTTGGTTCTCTACCGTTATGCTTTTCCATAGAATGGCGGCAAGGGCCGCTCCCACCAACGGTGCTGCTATAAATAACCACAGTTGAGTTAGGGCCGCCCCTCCTTCAAATATCGCGGGTCCGATACTGCGAGCAGGATTAACCGAGGTTCCGGTAATGGGAATACAGACAATGTGCACTAACACGAGAGCTAAGCCAATAGCGAGCCCGGCAAAATTATTCAGGCCATTCTTGGCGGTTACTCCTAATACCACCAGTACGAAAATAAAAGTAAACACCGCTTCGGCAACAAAAGCCACCCCGGCTTGTCCCTCGGCAAAGCCATTTGCCCCGGTAAGTGTGGTGACGGAGCCGGAATCTTTGGCAAGAAACCACAAAATAGAAGAACCCAAAATTGCTCCTATAACCTGAAAGAGCATGTACATTCCGGCATCCTTGCCGCTCATTCTCCCGGATAAGAAAACACCCAGTGTTATGGCCGGGTTGATATGGCACCCCGAGATGGAGCCGATGGCGTACGCCATGGCCACGACCGAAAGACCAAAGGCAAAAGCAACCCCGAGGGTTCCTACTGAATCAAACGGCTGGCCCGCGCCAGCAAAAACGGCCGCGCCGCACCCCATTAACACCAGTACCATCGTACCGATTAATTCTGCTACATACTTTCTCATGACTTTTGAATTTTTGTGAAACACACTTTTTTTGTAAAGAAAATAAAAAAGGGCTATATCGCGCGAATCTCATGCAAAACCGTTGAAAAGTGAGGCGTTTATCCCCATTTCACTTTTTGATGTTTTACAAAACTTTAATAGCCGCGTGGCCGAACTTTTTGAACAGGAGTTGTTTTATGTAATAGTATACATCCGAAATTATGACAATCACTTATATATATCACAGCTGTTATTTAATCGAGTTTGACGAGTTCTCTGTCCTTTTCGATTTTTACCAAGATGCAGAACGCGAAGATGGTACGAAATGGATCGCTGATTACTTGCTTCATAAAGAAGAAGATCTCTACGTTTTTTGCACGCATTCGCATGCCGATCACTATAACCCGGTGGTGCTGACGTGGAAAAAGACAAAGAAAAATATACGGTATCTGTTCTCTGATGAATTGCTGGAAAGCGGAAAGGTGAAAGCGAATGACGCGCTGTTTCTCCGGAAAGAGGAGTCATTCAGGGATCACCGCGTCAAAGTAAAGGCGTTCGGGTCGACCGATATCGGGGGATCATTTTTGTTGAAAGCCGAAGACCGGCTGTTCTTCCACGCGGGCGATCTCAATAATTGGCATTGGAATGAAGAGGTAAGCACGGAAGAAGCGTTGGCGTTTGAAAATTCGTATCTTTGCGAACTAGAGCTCCTGACAGAGATAACTGACGACCTCCACGTGGCCATGTTTCCCGTGGATCCGCGGTTGGGGAAGGATTTCATGAAAGGTGCCGAACAGTTCGTGTCGCGCATCAATACGCGTTATTTCTTGCCGATGCATTTCGGGGAGGAGTACGAGAAAGCCAATCGTTTCGAGGAGGTCGCGAAGAAACACGGCACGACCTATCTGCCGTTGTTTCACCTGGGGCAATCCTACGAGCTGTAATTAATCATAATTTTTACAACAAAATAGAATAATCATATGGAGATAAAAGCGAGATTTGATCATTACAATATCAACGTGTTCGATCTGGAAAAAAGCATCGAGTTTTATGACAAGGCATTAGGCCTTAAGGAAGTGCGAAGAAAGGAAGCATCCGATGGCTCGTTCATTTTGGTTTTCTTGAGCGACGGGGTTACCGGGTTTTCGCTCGAATTAACCTGGTTGCGAGATTGGGACCGCCCTTACAACATGGGAGATAATGAACAGCACCTGTGCCTGCGTGTGGAGGGCGACTACGACGAAGTGCGAGCATACCATAAAGAAATGGGCTGCGTTTGTTATGAAAATGAAAAAATGGGGCTTTATTTTATCATCGATCCGGATGGGTATTGGATAGAAGTATTACCTTTGACGAGATAACTATATTACAAAAGGAAATGGACTTTTTCAACTATAACCGCCGGCCTACCGTGAATGTACGCGTGGGCAACCTCTACATGGGCGGTGATTACCCGGTTGTTGTGCAAACAATGACCAATACCAACACGTTGGATACCGAAGGAAGCGTGGCACAGTGCGAACGAATAGTCGCTGCCGGTGCTGACCTGATACGATTGACGACCCAAGGGGTACGTGAAGCCAACAACCTTCGGGAGATTCACCAGGAGCTGAGGGATAAAGGGCACACCATCCCGTTATCGGCCGATATCCATTTTAATCCCCGGGCAGCATTGGTAGCCGCGACCATAGCCGAGAAAGTACGTATTAACCCGGGAAACTTCGTGGATAAGCAAAAAACATTCGCCGAGGTAACGTATACCGATGCGGAGTATGCGGAAGAGATAGAGAAGATACGCGACAAAGTGGTGCCCTTCCTCCAAGTATGCAAGGAGAACGGTACGGCGGTACGTATCGGGGTGAACCACGGGTCCTTGTCTGACCGTATCATGACGCGCTACGGCGATACCCCCGAGGGGATGGTAGAATCCTGCATGGAATACCTTCGCATCGCGATGGACGAAGGGTTTACCGATATCGTGATCTCGATGAAAGCGTCCAACACGCTGCTGATGACCAAGGCAGTACGCCTGTTAGTAGCCACGATGGACAAGGAGGACATCCATTTCCCGCTCCACTTGGGGGTGACTGAAGCCGGTGACGGTGAGGATGGACGAATGAAATCCGCCGTGGGCATCGGCGCGTTGCTGAGCGACGGGCTGGGCGATACCATACGTGTCTCTCTCAGCGAAGAGCCGGAGGCAGAGGTGCCGGTAGCCCGGAAGCTGGTCGATTACGTGTCGGAACGCGAAGGACACGCGCCCGTCGAGGGCGAACTATACCCTGGTTTCTCTCCCTACTCCATGGACAGGAGGGAAACAACTCCCGTTTGGAATATCGGGGGAGAGCATCTTCCCGTGGTGATATCCGACCGGAGCAAGATCACCGACATGTCGATCAATCCCCACTTTATACCCGATTACATCTACGTGGGCAGTCGTGTACCCGATCACTTCCCCAAGGGGATGAAGTCGATCGTGGACCACGAGGGATGGGAAGAGCGAATCGATAACTTCCCGCTTTTCACCGTGGATTCTTTGGCTGAAATCCCCAACTGCAACGCGGAGGTACGGTTCCTGCGGATGACTTACCCCGAGCTGTCCGACGAGGTGATCTCTTTTTTGAAAAATACTCCCAAGGTGGCAGTTATCCTCGCGACCAACCACCAAAACGGGGTAGGCGAGCAACGCGCGTTCTTCCACGCGTTGATGAATGCAGGGTGTCTGGTGCCGGTAATCCTTCAAAGAGCGTACGACGAGGATGTCGCGGAAGATATCCAGATCAAGGGAGGGGTTGATTTTGGCACGGTGTTGCTGGATGGCTTTGGGAACGGTATTATGATAAGTAACCAGGGAAGCATCGATATCACCGACTTGGATTCTTATGCTTTTGGCCTTCTTCAAGCTGCCCGCGTACGGACCAGCAAGACGGAGTTTATATCTTGCCCGAGTTGCGGAAGGACGCTATTCGACTTGCAAACTACCGTGGCATTGATAAAGAAACATTTTTCCCATTTGAAGCACCTGAAGATAGGGGTGATGGGCTGTATCGTGAACGGGCCGGGCGAGATGGCCGATGCCGATTACGGGTACGTGGGAGCCGAGCATGGGAAGATATCGCTCTACCGGAGGAAGGAGTTGGTAGAAAAAAATATCCCGCAGGCCGAAGCGGTTGAACATTTGATCCAACTGATAAAGGATCACGGCGATTGGATAGAACCGGAAGCCAACTAGTGGCGAAGCTTGTAAGCCATTGGGGCGTTGACAAAAGTTCAATATTTTGGAAGGGACGATTGGTTTTATAATACCTGTAATTTCCTTTCCAGAAACTCCACGATAAAATCGGTGGTTGCCTCGATGCCTATGGCCGATGAGTTAATGCAGAGATCATACGACTCGGCAGCCCCCCACTGTTTGTTGCTGTAATAGTTGTAATACCCGGCTCTTTTTTTATCGGTCTTCCCGATTACATCGAGGGCTTTCTTATCGGGTAGCCCGAAGAGCTCCTTGACACGCGCCACACGATCGTCCAGCTCTGCCGTGATAAACACGTTCAACGCGCGGGGATGGTCGCGCAAGATATAGTCGGCACAACGGCCAACAAAAATACACGATTGCTTGTTTGCCAAATCCAGTATCACATCGCTTTGAATTTTAAATAGCATCTCGTTCCACAGGTAATTACTGGAAAATTCCCCATCCAAGCTCGATGCTTTAAGTCCAAGCAGCCCGCCGGTTAAGGTGAAGCGCTTTTTCTCATCCGCTTCTTCGAATACCTCCTTTTTCAAGCCACTTTGTTTCGAAGCCAGCGCGATTAACTCTTTATCGTAAAACGAGACACTCAATCGTTTCGATAAAAGTTGTCCTATTTGACGGCCGCCACTACCCAATTGCCGACCGATGTTAATGATATAGTTATCCTTCATAATTATTAGTTCAATAAATTTAGACTATTCCTGCGCTCGGCATAGTTCAAGCGAGCTTGACTCTGCTCTTGCTTAACGGAATAGTTCATTAAAATTAGGTGTTTTCAACTTTCGCTTTCTTTCATTCTAAACTGCCGAAATTGATATATTAACAGAACGGCGGCCACGATACTCGAGATTAAATCAGCCACGGGCATACTATACCATATGCCATCGATTCCCCAGTATTTCGGTAAGATCAACAGGCAAGGAAGAAGGAATAGCAGTTGCCGGCTAAGCGACATGAATATAGCCTTGCCTACCATGCCGATGCTCTGGAAGAAGTTGGCGGTGACCATCTGGAACCCGATAATGGGGTACGTTAAGAAAACAATGTGTAGCCCGTTCCTCGAGAGTGCTATTAATTCGCTGTCACTTGTGAACATGGAGGCAATTGCTTCCGGGAAAAAATAGACGATCAAGAAACCGAACGTTGTCACCCCGGTAGCCAAGATAATAGACTTTTTCAATACCTCGTTCACCCTTTTGTAGAGTTTCGCCCCGAAGTTATAGCCGGCAATGGGTTGCATCCCTTGGTTCAAGCCCATTACCACCATGATGAATAAAAACGCGATGCGGTTCACGATGCCGTAAGCCCCCACGGCCAAGTCACCTCCCGTGCGTAATAATCCTTGGTTGATGACAATGACGATGAGGCAAGATACGGCATTCATTAGAAAGGGAGACAGGCCGATCGAGAGCGAATCGGTCACGATTTTTTTCTGAAGCTTGAAAGCCTTCTTCTGTAGGTGGATGAAGCTATTCTTATTGCTGAATAGTCTCAACTGCCATAACAACATGATCGTTTGTGAAATAACGGTAGCCCACGCGCTCCCTTTTATACCCCATTCGAATACAAAAATGAACAGCGGGTTAAGTACGAGATTGATGAGAACGGTAGCGATGGTTGCATACATAGCCTTTTCAGGCCTTCCTGATGAACGTAGCATTCCGTTTAATCCCAAGAATAAATGCGTGACCACGTTGCCTAATAAAATAACGTGCATGAAGTCGCGGGCGTAAGGGAGTGTCACGTCGCTCGCCCCGAAGAAATAGAGGATCGGGTCAAGGAACGTGAAAGCCACGATCGTGAATCCCAGTCCAATAATAACATTCAGGGTCAACGCGTTCCCCAGGATGGTATTCGCGGTTTTATAATCTTTTTGTCCCATCCGTATCGACAGGAGGGTGGCTGCTCCGGCACCTACCAGCGAGCCGAACGCTGCTGCCAGGTTCATTAACGGGAAGGTGATAGCCAATCCGGAAATGGCCAGCGCGCCAACCCCGTGTCCTATAAAAATACTGTCGGTAATATGATAAAGCGATGATGCCGTCATGGCAATAATCGCGGGAACGGCATATTGGATGAGTAGTTTTCCTACTTTTTCTGTACCCAAGCTGGTCGGATTTTTCACTCCACTCATTTCTTTCTTTCTCCTTTCGATTTCTATTTTCAGTTCGCGAAGCTACCAAAAAAAATCCAAGCTTGCTTGAATGTTTTTGATAAGCGATGTGCAGAGAGAAAATTTATTTGCATTATGCCATGGCAAAGAATAATCTGCTTTTTGCTTGCAAATTTCCCCAAAAAGCAGTAATATTGCACCCGCGTTTTCATTAACGTGCGTGGGGCATCCTTGCCTATACCATCGCCATAGTCATGTGAATAGACACTGGTGATAATGACGCGGCGGTAATAATGGTCCTATAGCTCAGCTGGTTAGAGCACATGACTCATAATCATGGGGTCCTTGGTTCAAGCCCAAGTGGGACCACCCGGACAGAGGAATCAACGGAGTGTTGGTTCCTCTGTTTATTTTTTGGGATGTTTTATCAAGTACCCACGGGTATGTTATTGAATTTATTATGCTGTTAGAAAATACATGGAGATGGTTTGGTGAAGGAGATGCCGTTCGTTTGTCCGACTTGAAGCAGGTGGGGGTGGAAGGTGTTGTCACCTCGTTGCATCACATAAAGCCGGGCATAGCGTGGCGTAAGGAAGATATCCTTGCTGTTAAAAGCAGGATCGAGCGAGAAGGACTTGCTTGGAGCGTGGTGGAGAGCTTGCCTGTGTCGGAAGCGATAAAATTCGGATCTTCCGAGCGGGACGAACATATTGAAAACTACAAGAAATCACTGGTTAACTTGGCCAAGTGCGGTATTCAAACAGTTTGCTATAATTTTATGCCGGTATTGGACTGGGTGAGGACAGACCTCGCGTATATCGACAGGGACGGTACCGAGACGATGCTCTACGACCACGCGGTGTTTGCCGCGTTCGACTTGTTTATTCTGGAACGGGAAAACGCGGCAGGTGATTACACCGAGGATATTCTTCAGATGGCTCATACTATTTACGCATCGATGAACGATCAAGAGAAAGAGCAACTCGCGCACGATATAATCATTGTCACGCAAGGATTTGTTAATAGCGCGGTAGAAGAAACCGAGAATTACAAGGAGTTATTTTCGCGCGCGATTAAACGGTACCGGGGCATGGAGCGTGAAAAATACCAAGAAAACCTCGGTTACTTTTTGGACGAAGTGGTACCGATCGCGGAAGAACACGGGGTACGGCTCTGTATTCACCCCGACGACCCTCCCTTCCCGGTATTGGGGCTGCCTCGCGTCGCGAGCACGTTGGAAGACTTCGAATGGATTTTCTCGCGAAATAATTCCCTCGCGAACGGGCTAACTTTCTGTACGGGTTCGCTGGCGGCGAGAAGAGATAACGACCTCCCCCGGTTCATCGAAAAGTTCGGCGATCGTATCCATTTTGCCCATCTGCGCAACCTCAAGTACTTGGATGATACCCGTTTTTACGAGTCGGGACACTTGGATGGCGATGTGGATATGTACGCGATTGTCGGGCTGTTACTGGCAGAGCAGTACAGGCGGAAAGGGGAAGGACGCGACGATACAAGAATCCCTTTCAGACCCGATCACGGGAAAAAGATGTTGGACGACTTCGGTAGAAGCTCCAATCCCGGTTACCCTTTAATCGGCAGGATGAAAGGGTTAGCCGAGATCAGAGGCTTGCAAGCTGCTATCGAGAGAACGCTTAACGAGAGGTAGCTGTTTCCCAAATGTTCTCCATCTCCTCCAATGATTTCCCTTTTGTTTCCGGTACCATCTTCCAGACAAAAAGTGCCGAGAGCACGGCCATTAACCCGTAAAACCCGTAGGTGAGGGCACCGCTATACTCCATCATCGCCGGGTAGGTAGATGATATCACGTAGTTGGCAATCCATTGGAAAGCTACCGAGATGGCCACCGCCTGGCCCCGGATCTTGTTGGGAAATATCTCGGATATGAGTACCCAGCAGATGGGCCCCCACGACATCATGAACGACGCGGTGTACAGGATGATAAATACCAGCGTGGTTACGCCGATGATATTCTGGGAAGCCAAAAAGGAGATGGCGAACATCCCGATGGCCATGCCGATCGATCCGGTGATCAGCAAAGGCTTACGGCCCCACTTGTCCACCGTGAGGATGGCTACTACCGTGAAGATCACGTTGACCAACCCCATGATCATGGTTTGCATCATGGAAGCATCTTTCGCGGCTCCCATGCTCTCGAAGATCCGGGGGGCATAGTAGAGTGCCACGTTAATGCCTACAAACTGCTGGAAAACCGAGAGAAGAATACCAATAATGATTACTTTCTTCCCGTAAGAGAATAGTTTCGCGCGCACCTTTTTGCCGATCGTCGCTTTTATCTCGCTCAGGATACGCTCCGCTTTCTCCTTGTGGCCATTTATCTTGATCAGGACGGATAAGGCTTTCTCGTCGTCGCGTGCCAGTGCCAAGTAGCGCGGCGTTTCGGGAACAAAGAATAGCAATATGCCGAAGATAGCTACCGGGATCGCTTCCGAGGCGAACATGTAACGCCACCCCACGTCGTTGATCCACTCGACGGTCGCTCCCTTCGCGATCCACCAGTTCACGAAGTAGACCACGAGCATTCCCAATATGATGGCAAACTGGTTGAAGGCTACCAAGCGGCCTCGTATCTCCATAGGGGCAATTTCGCTGATATACATGGGCGATACCGCCGACGCGAGGCCCACGCCAATCCCACCCAAGATCCGGTACAGGTTAAAAGTAAGGAGCAAGCCGATCGTGGGCTCCCCTCTCGTGAAGAAGAGGGCTTCGGGATAAGCTGACCCGAGCGCGGAAATAAAGAACAGAACCGACGCTAACATTAGCGTCTTTCTACGCCCGATGCGGTTAGCAAAGAAGCCGGAAATAGCTCCCCCGATGATGCACCCGATCAAGGCACTTGAGACGGTTGCCCCGTGTATCAAAGAGCTTAGCCCCAGTGGTTTGATCAAGTATGCTTCGAGTGATTTTTCCGCCCCCGAAACCACGGCGGTGTCGTAACCGAAGAGCAGCCCTCCTAAAGTGGCTACCAACGTGATGCCAAAAAGATACCGATTGCTATGCTGTTTTGCCATATCCTGAAAGATAAAGGCGACGGAAGCCCGATCGGTAAATCACCACTGAGCGGGCCCCACTCACCTGTTCATGTTGTTATTGTAATGATTAAATGTACATGTTGATGATCGCTTCGTAGAGCTCTTGTTTGCCGCTGACCTGTTCAGGTTCGCGCCCCAACCCGATCGCGTGTTCACGAAGATCTTCAAGCGACAACGTGCCTTCTTCAAACTCCTTCCCTTTCCCGCTATCAAACGAAGCATAGCGCTCCTTAAGCATTTCTTGGTAAGGCGATTTTTCGAGAACATCTGCCGCGATCTCCAGCGCCCGAGCGAAGGCGTCCATCCCCGCGATATGGGCAATAAAGATATCCTCCAAGTCGGTAGAATTCCTGCGTGTTTTGGCATCGAAGTTGGTACCCCCGCCTTGCAGCCCACCACTACGGAGGATTACCATCATTGCTTGTACGAGTTCATACAGGTCGATAGGGAACTGGTCGGTATCCCACCCGTTCTGGTAATCGCCACGGTTGGCGTCAATCGATCCCAACATCCCCGCGTCGGCGGCACATTGCAGCTCGTGCTCGAAAGTATGTCCCGCGAGCGTCGCGTGGTTCACCTCGATATTGATCTTGAAATCCTTATCCAACCCATATGCCCGTAAGAAACCGGCCACTGTTTCCACGTCGTAATCGTACTGGTGCTTGGTTGGTTCCATCGGCTTGGGTTCAATCAGGAACGTTCCTTTAAACCCCTTCGAGCGGGCATAATCGCGGGCCTTGCTCAGCATCATCGCCAAGTGCTCTTTCTCGCGTTTCATATCGGTATTCAACAGGGTCATATATCCTTCGCGTCCTCCCCAGAACACGTAATTCTCTCCTCCGAGCTCGATGGTCGCGTCGATCGCGTTTTTGATTTGGGTCGCGGCGTACGCGACACTGTCGAAATTGGGATTGGTAGCCGCCCCGTTCATGTACCGCTTGTGACCGAACACGTTGGCTGTTCCCCAGAGAAGCTTGATCCCTGTCTCGGCCATACGTTCCTTGGCATAGGCCACGATCGCTTTCATGTTGGCTTCGTATTCCTGGAGAGAGCTGCCCTCGTCGATCAGGTCAACGTCGTGGAAGCAGTAATACTCGATTCCCATTTTCTGCATGAATTCGAAGCCGGCATCCAGCTTATGCTTCGCGACCTCGAGCGCGGTAGCTCCTTCCGACCACGGGAATTTTTTCGTTCCCGGTCCGAACGGGTCGCCCCCCTCGGCACACAGCGTGTGCCAGTAGGCCATCGAGAACTTGAACCACTCTTTCATCTTGCGGCCGTGGACCTCTTTTTCCGCGTCATAATACCGGAAAGCCAATGGATTCCGGCTCTCCCTTCCCTCGAATTTAATGCTCCCGACCCCGGGGAAAAATTCTTTTTTCTCGTTATTGTTTGCCATATTTTGAAATTTTTAATGGTTATTTGTCGTACCTTTTTGATTTTATTTATTCGACGAGTGATTTCCACCGCTGGTATGCATCGTGGTATTGTTCTTGACTCCTGCTATCCGGTTCCACGGTCGTGATTTTCTCGAGCGAAGAGAATGCTTCGTTCGTGGAAGCATAGATGCCCGCGCCGATACCAGCAGCTTTCGCGGCCCCGGCCGCTCCATCCGTATCGTACAGTTCGATCACCGCACCGCTCACCGAAGCCAGTGTCTCGCGGAAGATGGGACTGAGGAACATGTTCGCGTTCCCCGCCCGGATCACCCGGGTATCCATCCCCATTCCCTGCATGATCTCCATGCCGTGCTGAAAGGAGAAGACGATCCCTTCCTGGGCCGCCCGGAGCAAGTCCGGTAACCCGTGTGTGTTGAAGTTTATCCCGTGGAAGGAGCTGCCCGGGTCCCGGTTTTCGAGTACCCGTTCTGCCCCGTTCCCGAAGGGGATCACCGAGATCCCTCTCGACCCGATGGGTGATCGTGCCGCGAGCCGGTTCATTTCCTCGTAACTTATCCCCGGGGAGGCCATGTTTTTCCGCATCCAGGAGTTGAGGATGCCGGTGCCGTTGATGCAAAGCAACACCCCCAGCCGCGTTTGGTTGGGTTGATGGTTAACATGCGCGAATAGGTTAACCCTCGATAACGGGTCGTACGCTACTTCGCCCAGCACGCCGTAAACCACGCCGGACGTGCCCGCGGTGGAGGCCATCTCCCCCGGGTTAAATACGTTCAGCGCCGCCGCGTTGTTTGGCTGGTCCCCCGCCCGGTAGCTTACCGGTGTTCCCTCTTTTAGTCCCAGTTCCGTGGCGGCCGACGCCGAGACGGAGCCTTGTACCCCGAAGACGGGGGCGATCTCGGGGATCAGGGAGCGGTCAAACCCGAAGTAATCCATCACGTCGCTCGATAGCCTGTTCTCCTTGAAATCCCAGAAGATACCTTCGGAGAGTCCTTCCACCGTGACCGATACCTCGCCGGTAAGCTTCATGGCAATGTAATCGCCGGGGAGCATGATCTTGTCGACACGCGCGTACAACCCCGGTTCGTTTTCCTTTACCCATGCTAATTTCGCGGCGGTGAAATTGCCGGGAGAGTTGAGCAGGCGGGAGAGCACGTGCTCCTCACCCATCGAGTGGAATGCTTTCTCGCCGTAGGGAACCGCGCGGCTGTCGCACCAGATGATGGAGGGACGAAGAACTTTCTGGTCCTTATCCACCATCACCAGCCCGTGCATTTGCCACGAGATCCCGATCGCCTTGATATCGGCGGGATTTATTCCCGACAGCTTCATCACCGAGGCGTGCGCCAACTTCAGGTTCTCCCACCACATCGCGGGGTCTTGTTCGGCCCACCCGGGTTGTTCGGCAACCATCGGCATCTCGGCCTTCGGGAAAAAGTCGGATGCCACGGTTTTGCCGGTCGCCACGTTTACCAAAGCAGCTTTTACCGATGAGCTACCAATGTCATATCCCAATGTATACATGATTTGTTCTATTTATGTTACTATACTCCCGTATGTGTTTCTCAGCTTTCATCACGTTCTAATTTTTATGTTATGATCATATAGTATTTGTTATCAGCGGTTTGGTTCTTGGGTAATGCAAGTACATTTCCATTAGCAAGGCCATCTTATTGTAATAAGTACATATATCATACTCAATTAAACATTCAAATGTATGTATTCATATAATATATCCGCCATATTTTGATTAAAAATAAAGTTAAAATTAATTAATTGGGGTTGCGTGTTATTCCTTGGTAATTCACGATGTACGAGAATAATTTGCACAATTACGCGAGAAATTGTACTTTCGTTTTGATTATAATTGTTCATTTCGATTTGATAATAGGAGTCTTATGGAAGAAAAAGAAATCCCGGTGGACACGTCTCATGGGTTGACATATAACCCCCACGTGTCGATTGACTGCGTTATTTTTGGTTTTGATGGCGAGAGACTCAAGGTATTATTGATCGAGCGTACGATTAGCGAGGTGAATGGTTATTACAGCGACAAGAAGTTACCCGGGAGTATTATATACCAAGATGAAGGTTTGGACACGGCAGCTATTCGTGTTTTACACGAGTTAACGGGACTCAAAAATATATTCTTGCGTCAGTTTCACAGTTTTGGTGATCCCCATCGAACTAGCAATCCGAGGGATAGAAACTGGTTAGAAGAAACCACTAAAATGAAAATTGGACGTATAGTTACCGTGGGCTATTTGGCGCTCATTAAAATCAGCCGGAAGATTATTTTCGAGTCGGAGAATACCACGGCACGCTGGTACGACGTGGATGCTTTAGATAGCATGAAGCTGGCCTTTGATCATAACCTGATAGCCAAG
>WPCG01121081.1_pt1 | contig 55383 bp, 54 predicted proteins | sample 5403311 | NCBI WGS metagenome assembly WPCG01 (sample SAMN12869467, study PRJNA574797) | sludge metagenome | isolation source: wastewater treatment of Control | place: China:Beijing | collected 2019-05-17
GCCGAGCGGGCGGGCAAGCTGCTCGACGAGATGGTGCCGGTGATCCGCAAGACCTCGGACCTGGTACAGGAGATCGCCTCTGCGAGCCAGGAGCAGAGCAGCGGGGTGGGCCAGATCAACAACGCGATGGGCCAGCTGAACAAGGCGACGCAGCAAAACGCCTCGGCCTCGGAAGAGCTGGCCGCAACGGCCGAAGAGCTGGGCGGACAGGCCGGGCAGTTGCTCGAACTGATGGAGTTTTTCCGTCTCGAGGGGGCGCGATGAGCACTGGCTGCAACCGGCTGCAGCCCACACAGGCCGGCGGAGCGACAGCATGAGCGTGGATTGGGATGCGCTCTCGCCCCAGGAAATCGAGCGTATGTCGAGCAACATTTCGCCGGGAGGTTGGCTGGTGGACCGGGACAAGCCCATGTCTACCCTGCTCGGCTCCTGCGTGGCGGTGTGCATGTTCGACCCCCAGGCCGGGCTGGGCGGCATGAACCACTTCATGCTGCCCAACATGCGCCGGGGCAGCGGGGCGGATGTGGACAGCGTGCTGTCGGGTGACTACGCGATGGAAGTGCTGCTCAACGGTCTGATCGGCCGGGGGGCGGTGCGCGGCCGGATTCGTGCCAAGGCGTTTGGCGCTGGCACCATCATCAGCAGTCTGGCTGCCACCGGCATCGGAGCCCGCAACGCCGAGTTTGCCCAGGAATGGCTGTCGCGCGAGGGCATCCCGCTGATGGCCTCGGACTTTCTTGGCCCCTGGTCGCGCAAGGTGCTGTTCGTGCCGGCTACCGGGGTCGTGTGGTGCCGGCGCATGCCGACCACCCTGGCCACCGCGCAGGAGATTGCCCGCGAGGAGGCGCTGTACGCCGAATCCCTGCAGCGCAAGCCACCGGCCAACAATGTGGAGCTGTTCTGAATGGTCGAGGATGTGCAGCAAGCATTGCAGCAAGCATTGCAGCCACCGCTGGAAATCGAGCCGATCAGCGATCGCGAGTTCGCGCTGTTCCAGCGGCTCATCTACCGGCTGGCCGGCATCAGCATGGCAGACTCCAAGAAGGTGCTGATGGTCGGGCGTCTGTCGCGTCGCCTGCGGCATTACCAACTGAGCACCTTTGGCGATTACTATCGCCTGCTCGCCAGTGGCGAGCATCCGGACGAGGTGCAGTTGATGGTGGACCTGCTCACCACCAACGAAACCTATTTCTTCCGGGAGCCCCAGCACTTCGAATTCCTGCGGCAACTTGCGGAGCAGGCACGCGGGCGCATGTTCCGGGTGTGGAGCGGCGCCTGCTCGTCGGGGGAGGAGCCCTACACCATGGCCATGGTGCTGGCCGAGACGCTCGGGCTGAACGCCGCCTGGGAGGTGGTGGCCACCGATATCAGCCTGACCGTGCTTGCGAAAGCGGAGCGGGGCCAGTATCCGATGGAGCGTGCCGAAGGCGTCCCGCTGCCGCTGCTGAAGAAATACTGCCTGAAGGGGGTGCGCGAGCAGGCCGGCACCCTGCTGATCGACCGGCCGCTGCGCGAGCGCGTGCGTTTCAGGCAGTTCAACCTGATCGCTCCGGACAGCACCGGCGACATGGGGCTGTTCGACGTCATTTTCCTGCGCAACGTGATGATCTACTTCGACAACGAGACGAAGGCCAGAGTGGTGGCCAACATGCTGCCATTCCTGCGCCACGAGGGCTATTTCGTGATCGGTCATTCGGAAACGCTGAACCGCATCACCGATGAAGTGGTGGCGCTGAGGCCGACCATTTACCGGCGCCCGGGGGTCGCATGAGCGAGCGCATCAAGGTATTGATCGTCGATGATTCGGCGGTGGTGCGTCAGGTGGTGCGCCAGACGCTGGAGCGCGACCCGGGCATCGAGGTGATCGGCGCGGTGTCCGATCCACTGTTTGCCATGAGCCGGATGCAGGCGCAATGGCCGGATGTGGTGGTGCTGGACATCGAGATGCCGCGCATGGACGGCCTCACCTTCCTGCGCAAGCTGATGGCCGAGCGTCCCACGCCGGTGGTGATCTGCTCCTCCCTGGCCGAAAAGGGCGGCGAGGCGGCCATGAATGCCCTGTCTGCCGGCGCGGTTTCGATCATCACCAAACCCAAGATGGGCCTCAAGCAGTTTCTCGAGGACAGCGCCAACGATGTGGTGCAGGCCGTCAGGGCGGCGGCGCGGGCCCGGCTGCGACAGACTGTACGGCATGCGGCCCCCGGTGTGAAACCGAAACTGAGTGCCGATGCGATCCTGAAGGCGGCGCCCGAAGGGGGGCTGGGCAGTGGCGCCGGCATGGTGCGCACCACCGACCGGGTGGTGGCCATCGGCACCTCGACCGGCGGCACCCAGGCCCTGGAGGCGGTGCTCACGGCCCTGCCACGCACCGCTCCCGGCATTGTCATCGTGCAGCACATGCCGGAGCGCTTCACCGCAATGTTTGCCGCGCGCCTCAATGGACTGTGCGAGATGGAGGTGCGCGAGGCTGCGCATGGCGACCGCGTGCGCCCCGGACTGGCGCTCATCGCCCCGGGGGGGCGCCACATGATGCTGGGGCGCAGCGGCGCCCAGTATGTGGTGGAGGTGGTCGATGGTCCGCTGGTAAACCGCCATCGCCCGTCGGTGGATGTGCTGTTTCGCTCATGCGCGAAGTTTGCCGGGCGCAATGCACTGGGCGTGATCATGACCGGCATGGGCGACGATGGCGCACGCGGCCTGAAGGAAATGCACGACGCAGGCGCGCGCACCCTGGCCGAAGACGAATCCACCTGCGTGGTGTTCGGCATGCCCAAGGAGGCGATTCGCCTGGGCGGGGTCGATCAGGTGTTGCCGCTGGACGACATTCCTCAGGCCATTCTGCGTCTGGCCTGAGGGCAGGTCAGGCGCGCAGGATGCCGGCCTGTCTGGCGGCGTTCAGCCACGCGGGAAACTCGTCGAGCAGCCGGTCGTACAGCGCCTGGTCCTGAATGTTCCTGAAGTCATCGATCGCAAAGAAGTTTGCATTGTCCACCGTGCGGCCCGGCAGGGTGTCCAGTGCTTCCAGAATGCCGTACCGCTGCCCACCCAGTCCCACGTATTGCCAGAAAATCGGGTAGTCGGAGGCTTCTTTCAGCAGGGCCTTGATTTCATTATTTTTCGATATGCCTCCATCGGTAATGAAGACCACATAGGCCGGAAGGTCGCTGTCCTTGTAGGTCTGGATGATGTCACGCATCACGGGCGGTTCGTTGTTGCGCCCCCCCAGCCCCTGCACAATGCTCCGATCACTGAAAATTCCCTGCTTTTCCTTTTTAGTCAGCCTTTCGACGTAGTCGTCGAGGTTTGCAAGCGAAACATCGTCATATTTTGCGCATTTGTCGGCAAAGGCCCACAGTTCCATGGATTCATCGTCATCGAACTGGACCGCGAGCGGCGCAATCCGGTCCAGTACCGCCTGTACGTTGCCTGAGCGGAACTGTCCCATCATCGAACCCGATGCGTCGAGTACAAACGCAACGCGGGCACGGGTCTGGGTGAGTTGCTTCTTTTCCAGGGAGAGCCGGATCGGTTTGGCCAGGCTGATGAGGCGGGGTGCTTTCGCGGCGAGGCGCTTTTCCAGATCGACGGTGCTTGCCGGGGGCGTGGGGGCACTGGAAGGGCTGGCGGAAGCCTTGGGCTGCGAAGGTGGAGGCGCCTGTGGCGTTGGCTGGTCGGCAACGTCCACGCCGAAATGGGTCGCAAGGGGGGCCAGGCCTCCATTGAAACCCTGGCCCAGGGCGCGGAATTTCCAGTTGCCCTGATGACGATACAGGTGCCCCAGGATCAATGCCTTTTCCGTCATGTTGCGGGTCAGGGGGAAGAATTCGGCCTGGCCCTCCACGCCGAGCTTCAGATGCTCGGCAGCGCTGAAATCATGGGCGGAATGGATCACCACGGTAAAGGCGATCTTGCCGACGTCGGCAGGCAGCTGATCGAGTCGCAGGCGGAAAGCCTGTCGGCATCCCCCGTCGCTGCTGCGCTGTTGGTCCTGCAGGCAGAGGCTGCTGTCAGGCGTGGCCGGCTGGTTGTAGAAGATGAAATCCGCATCGGAGCGGACCCGTTCATCCGTGCCCAGCAAGAAGGCGGATACATCGATTTGATCGGCAGGCACGGAGGGGGCTCGCCATTCCACGGTAACGAGCAGCTCATTGCCTGTGAGGGTAATGTTTGCGCCAGCCTGTAGTGTGATCACAGTTCCGGTCCCTTGCGTGCAGGTTGCAATTGAGGTGTCGCCGGCCCGGCCATCGCGAAACGGGTCGCCATGGCCGGGCCAGCTTCAGGGGGCATGACGGATTACAGATTGAAGTCTTTCGGGTTGAGATCGAGCTCGGAGCACATGCGGCGTACCACGGTGCGTTCGCATTCATCGAAGTCGCCATCTGAAGCGCCGATTGCGCAGCAGACGCGGATGACCAACTGAGCTTCCGGCTTGCCCTTGAACTTGGTGACGGCGTTCATGACTTCGCCGGTCGCGATGGTTGCATCGAACTCGAATTTCTCCACGTATTTCTGGAAAGTCTTGATGACATCGTTCTGGTCAAAGAATTTCAGCTGGTCGGAGGAGCGCAGGTAGCCCATGAGTTTCTGCTTTTCGTCGGACGAAACGTGCCCGTCTGCGTAGGCGACCATGGCGCTGGAGGCGACAATGGCTTCCAGCAAGTCCTTGGACTTGAACTTCGTGATTTCGGCGTTGAGTGCATCGCGCGCCTCGGTCACGTTCCGCTTGAGCCAGTTGGTAAACGACATGTGTTTTCTCCCTTTGTGATGATGGTCATGCGGTGACTGCAACAGGGGGCATGATGTCCCCCCTGTCCCGACAGTCGTGGCTATCTGGAATTCCCCGAAAGGGTCTATCGTGCGGGCGCCAGGTTTGCCTCGGGATCCTTGCCCCGGGCATTTCTGACGGCCTTGCGCAGCAGATCGACAGGAATGATCACAGCGGCGAAGAGCGTCACATAGAACCACTCTTCAAGGGTCAGGCCCACCGTGCGCAGGACTTCTCCGCCCAGATAGGTGAAGATCACCTGTACCGCGAAGATCAGCCCGATAATGGGCAGGAAACCCTTGTTGTCGATCACGTTTTCCCACAGGTTCAGGCCGGACGTGCGCGCATTGAACTTGTTGAAGTTATTGACGAACACGAAGAAGGCAAAGAAACCGGTGAGGAACGTGGCCTGATCCCTGAACAGGCTGCGTACGGGCTCCCAGGTGAGGAAGGTGATGCTCAGGAGGGCGATGGCCACACCGTTCCACAGGATGGAAGACCACATGTCGCTGCTGATGAGCGCCGCTTCGCGCTCCACGGGCTTTTCCCGCATGTAGCGTTCGAGCGCGGCTTCACCCGAGAAGGCCAGGGCGGCGAGCGTATCCATGATCAGGTTGATCCACAGCAGCTGGATCATGGTCAGCGGCAGGTCGAACCCGAAAATGGGGCCGAGGAAGGCCACCAGAATGGCTGAGATATTGACCGTGAGCTGGAAGACCAGGAACTTGCGGATCGACTTGAACAGGGTTCGGCCATACAGCGCAGCCCGGGTGATCGAGGCAAAGTTGTCATCGAGCACGATGATGTCGCCGGCCTCCTTGGCCACTTCTGTGCCACTGCCCATGGCAAAGCCGACGTCGGCGCGTTTCAGGGCTGCAGCATCATTGACCCCGTCGCCGGTCATTCCGCACACCATGCCCATGTCCTGGGCAACCTTGACCAGGCGGCTCTTCTGGTGAGGATAGGCGCGGGCCACCACGCGCAGGCGGGGCATGACCGTGCGCAGAGCCTCGTCACTCATCTCTTCCAGCTCGCTGGAGGTGAGGATCACCGGGTCGGCAATGTCGAGCAGCCCAACATCGCGGGCAATGGCCTCGGCGGTCTCCTTGCGGTCGCCGGTGACCATGACCACTTGAATGCCGGCCTGCTGGGCGGTGAGCACGGCCTGCTTCGATTCGGCGCGCAGTTCGTCACGCAAGCCCAGCACGGCGACCAGGGTCAGCTCGCCGGGCATGTCGTTGGCGCCCGCGATGGGCTGTTCGGAGGTGGCCAGGGCCAGCAGGCGCATGGAGCGACTGGCCAGTGCGCTCATTTCCGCATCCAGCGGCTCCAGCGAGGCGATGGGCTGACGGGCGCCCGTCTCGTCGTAATAGTGGGTGCAGCGCGCCAGCACCAGTTCCGGCGCGCCCTTGACGAGGGTGATGGCAGACTCGCCGTTCAGCTGGGCTGCCGAGAACTTGCGCTCGGAGTTGAACGGGATGGCTTCCACCAGATGGTGAGTGGCCGGTGCCCGCAGGGCGTCTTCTGCGAACTGCAGCAGGGCCAGTTCGGTGCGGTCGGCGCCGACAATGTTGAGCTTGCCGTCAGGCAGCACATCGATGACCGCAGAGGTGTTTTCGGCGATGGACAGGCCTACCAGCTTCTGCAGCGTGGCCGGCAGTTGATGGTAAGCGGCATGCTGGCGGCCATCCCCGGCAAGCACGGTGGAGACCTGCAGCTTGCCTACGGTGAGGGTGCCGGTTTTGTCGGAAAACAGGATGTTCATCGAACCCGCTGATTCGATGCCAAGCAGCTTGCGCACCAGCACCTTGCTGGCGAGCAGTTTCTTCATGTTGAGGGAGAGCACGATGGCAATCATCATCGGCAAGCCTTCCGGTACGGCCACCACCACGATGACCACGGCAAGAATCACCGCTGTCACCAGGTCGCTGAGCAGCATCGGGAAGTTGGCCGTGTCGAGCAGATACGGCAGCACCGTGCCAAGGGTCAGCTCACGTTGCATGAAAAGCTTCTGGGTCATGAACGCAAGGGCAATGAAAACGGCTGCAATGGTGCCGAACTTGCCAATGGCGTCGGCCAGGGCGGCCAGTTTCACCTTCAGCGGAGAGTCACGGTCTTCCGATTGCATTTCGCCGATCAGACGACCGTAGAAGGAGCGGTCACCCACGGCCGTGATCCTGATCACCGCCTCGCCATCGACCACCACGGAGCCACGGAAAACATGATGGGGGCTGTGCAGGTCGTCCGCTGCGTCGCTGTTGCCGACCGTCTTGCGCATGGCCTCCGATTCGCCGGTCAGGGAGGACTGGTCCGCATCAAGGTGGCCTTGCAGCACGATGCCGTCTGCCGGCACCTTGTCGCCAGGCTGAAGCAGAACGACGTCGCCCACCACCAGTTCGTCGATGCCGATGACGGCGGTGCTCTCATTGCGAAAGGTCTTCACCTTGATCTGAGAGGCTTCCTCGAGCAGCTTCTGGAAGGCGTTTTCGTTCTTGTATTCGGAGAAGGTGGCCACGCCGGTGGCAATCAGCACGGCCGCAGCAATTCCGACCCCCTCGTACCATTCGGCGTAGCCGAAGAAGGCCATCACCGTGATGATCACCAGTGCGACCATCAGGATCACGATGGTCGGGTCCTTGAAGTTCTCGACCAGTTTGTCGAGGAAGGTTTCCTGCGCCTGCGGGGTGATGGCGTTGCTTCCGTGGCGCGCGCGCGATTCGCTTACCTGCTGATCGGTCAAACCCTTGTGGGAATGTTCCATGTGCAATGTTCCTTGTTATTGCTGTGTGTACTGTTTGTAGTGCCTGTGCTGCTTGATCTCAATGCGCCAGCCGTGTTGTGTCATTGAAAGACCATCTGGATGACCGCGAGCCGACCGCCTGTCTCGCGGGAAAACAATATCTGATGGCCGTCTTCAAGCTTCACTTCCTTGCCAATCGGAATGTCTTGCTGACCGGTCACGTCACGCATCGAGGTGAGGGCTTCATTGACAAAATACCAGTCGTTGTTGTGGAGCACGAAATACCCGATGCGCCTGGCCTGCTCAGCGCTCAGGCGCTCGTTCGGAAAAACCAGGCGACTGGCATGCCAGCGAAATACGGACTGACCGGAGTAGACCATCAGTCTGTGGTTATCCGTGCGGAAGCTGCCTTCCTTGTGCGATGAATAAAGGTTGAGCACCGGGAGTTTGCCGCGGAATGGGGTGCCGCAGTAAGGGCAGCAGGGTTTTGTGGTGTTGTCGAACACGAACCATTTCTGGGTGCATTGTGGGTTCTGGCAGGGTTGCAGCAAATCTGCGGTCTTGACCAGCGCCGTCTCCCATTCGTCGGCCGTCGGGCGGGCATTGGGAATGTGCAATCCGTCCATGAAGGCGCGTTGTATCAGCTCGGAGAGATAGGGGCCGGTGAGGGTGTACGGCAGGCTCTCCGTGTCTTTCCAGGGCAGCTCCGATTGCGGGACGTTGGCCAGCTTCACCCGGTTGCTCGTATCGGTGGGGTGTTCTATGAAGAGTGCTTTTTCGCCCATGGCCAACTCTTCGTCACGCTGGGTGTCGTTCAGGTCATGCACCTTGTCGCCCCGCAAAGGATGGCGGAACAGCAGGTTCATGTAGATCAGCACGGCCAGGGCGTGTTGATCGGTCAGGCGTGAGGGCAGGCGGCGATTGGGGTCATGACGATCCAGCCGGGAGGTCGCCACGACTTCGGGGGCAAAGAAGTCGGGGGTGCCGGCCACCTCGGGAGGGAACTTGTTGGGCACCACCAACCCGTCGAGATCAATCAGGCAGGCGCGACCGGAAGACGGATCAACCAGCACGTTCTTGTAGCTCAGGTCGGAGTGTGCCAGCCCCGCAGAGTGTAGCCGCCTGACCGCACGCGCCATCATGATGCAGGTCTTGAGCTGGGTGAGACCATCGCCCAGTTCGCGCGTGTCAAGAAAGCGCGAGCGGTTCTTGGCCGACGCAAACCACTTTCCTTCCTTTTCCCGGTTGCGGATGCCCAGCATTTGGTCGTCGTTGCGCGAGCCGTACTTGAAAAAGAAGTGATCGGCGAAGAAGGGCACGACAACGCCCACCCGGCCTTCGTGCTCCACGGTGGCGGTGGGCCAGCACAGCAGGTTCCTGAGGTAGTCCCCACCCTCCTGGTTGAAGATGCGCTCCCGGTAAGTGCCGGTAATGAGGGCCAGGCGCTCGCGGGCGACGTGGTCGAGCTTGTCACGATAGAACGCCACGACATAGCGCTTGTCAGGGGCGAAGAATACATCCTTCAGCCCTCCGGAGGCCTTGCGCTCGTTGACGAACTGGACTGTGGAGCCATCGCTGGCGGTCAGTGTGATGATCGTGCTCATGAGAGGGGCTCAGTAAATGATGGCCATCGTACGATCGTCGTATTCGCCCGGTGCCCAGAAGTCCAGCCATTCGAGCAGATGGGCGTGGCTTTGCCGATGATCGTTCGAGCGGCCCAGCACGGGGGACAGTTCATCCCACAGTCGGTCCCATTCCTCAACCTGCGACATGGCGGCCTCGCTGCGGAATTTCGGGTCGGACACCCCGTCGGTCATCAGCAGGAAGGCCGTCATGTCATCGACGAGTTCAAAGCGCAGTCGTCGCAGCAAGGCTTCCTGGGTGACCTGGCTGGCGTCGAGGAAGTGCGTCTGTCCCGAGAACTCGCCGGAGTCCGGCGTGCCGAGCAGCAGTACGGACTGGTTGCGCCGATACACTGCGATTGCGCCGTCCCCCACCCAATAGGCGGCGCAGAACCACTGTGTGCCGACCTTGCGGGCGAGCCCGATGAGCAGGGTGGTGGACAGCTCCTTGAGCGATGCAATGACGTCCGCGTGCGCCCTTGTTGCCTCGGTCAACGCGCGCATGGCATGGTGCGCCGCGTAGCCGAGGGTGGTGAAGAGTTCGTTGCGGACCTTTTGCTGCGTGAGCGTCAATTCACTGTCGGGCGTGTCGGGGGCCTGCGTGCCCGCGAGTGCCTCAATGGCATCGGCCAGCGCGGCGCCGCGCTGGTCGGCAAAGATTTCCTGCATGAAGCTGCTCACCGCATGGGTGACGATGTGCGAGCCATGCCGGGAAAAACGGGCACTGCCGGCGCCGTCTGCCAGGACGGCAAGGTGCCAGCCATGGGCGTCGTCGCACACAATGGCGAAATCGTCGTCGCAGCAGGTGCCCTTGTGCGCATGAGAGCGTCCTCGCCTGCGTGCGGCAATGATCGAAGCCTGTTTGCCCGAATGGAGCGCGGCCGTCGAGTCTTCCTTCCAGAAGGGGGTTGCAGGGTCGGATGGAATGTTTTTCCAGAGGGTCTTCGGGTCGGCATTGATGACGAACGGAAGGTTGGCGGTGTATGAGACCGTGTCCGGGGCATGGGCCAGGGCGTAGCGCAACGGGAGCTGGAATTCGCCAGCAATGGCGGGCGTGCCGCTGATGCGCAGGTTTTCGAGGTCAAGCGTGAGTCCGGCGTCCTCCGGCAGGAGGATATCCAGGAGTCGCAACCCCGGCACATTGGGTTCGCTGACGATCGTCCCTTCATAAAGTTCGCCCTGGCGCGCGTTGCGCACCATGAAGCGGAGCGCCTGAGGGGGCCACTGAGGGGGCCACTGAGGGGACGAAGGGGCCGGGGGCGTGGGGGCGCGAGAGGGCACGGTGTCGTTGCTCTGATGGTGGGGGGCGGTGCTGCGCTCTGGCGGTGATGGAGGTTTCATTGCACTGGCAACACTGGCAGGTGGCTCGGTAGGCTGGGCTGCAGGAGGCCCGGTCATGTCCGGAGGGGCGCCGAAATCCGGCCACGCCATTCTTTCATAGGGTGCAGGGAGCGCAGGAAGCTCCGGCCGAGGGGGCGGTGTGCCAGCGATGAAGGTTGCCCAGGCTTCGGTCAGCTGGCGTTCGAACGCCAGCACCATGGCCTGCAGTGCGGCCGAGTCGGCGAACGCCTTGAAGCGCGGGTCGTCGGTGTGCAGCACTGATTTGAGGTACGCCTTCTGTTCGCTATTCATCGCTTAACCCCGTGCCCGGGTGACATCGAAGCCCTCTCCGTCACTGTCCGACAGGGTGACCGTGCTGTTGCAGCCGGGGCAGGTGGCGTCGCCTGGCCCGTTGACACAGAAAATCTGCCCGCAACTGCACAGTGCCAGTCCGAAGCGGTTGGCGCAGTGCGGGCAGGCTGGCGCGCCGACCAGTGCGTCGGTGTTGACCGTTCGCAGCATGGCGCGGGCATCGGACAGTTCGTAGTAATCCTTCTCTGCGGCATGCACGCCGACCAGGATGTAGCGGTCGGCAGACACTGTCCAGTCGCTGGCCGTGAACTGTTGGGCCATCCGCTCGAATTTCATCAGATAGGGCAGTCGGGTTGTCTGGCACTTGCCGGCGAGGATCACGAAATCTTCGTCGATGGTGGTGGCGTGCGCGATGTCGTCAATCTTTGCCATGATCGCAGGGTCAACCTTGGCCAGGCTGATCCTGCTTTCCTGGTTCATGCTCACACTGCGGCTCTGGCTGGCGACGGACTGGCTGATCCAGTCGATGAAGCGCCGGAAGTCTTCTTCGGTACTGGCATCGAGGCTCAGGACGTTGTCGGTGAGCCTTTGCAGGGCTGACAGGGAGGCATGCTGACCAATACCGATTGCCACCAGGCTGCTGCGGTGCTCGAAGTCCCGTTTCCAGCGTTTGATGGCAGGGGCGATGTCGTCGGTTGGCTTGCCGTCCGTGAGCAGGTAGGCGACCGGGCGCCAGTCGCCTTTCCTGTCTGCCGTCGAGCGCTGCACGGAGCGCTCCATTTCGTCCATGAGATGTTCCATCGCGCCCCCCAGCGAGGTGCCGGAGCCCAAAGGCAGGCGCGGGGGGTAGAACTGGTGAAGTTCGACCAGTGGGGTCAGTGTCCTGCTCTTTCCGGCAAAGGCAATCACGGATATGAAAACGGTTTCGAGCGCGTAAGGATCGGTGCGCAGTGAGCGCACAAGGCGTTCAAGCCCCTCCTGCATCTGGCGCAGATTTTCTCCGACCATGGATTCGGAGACATCGACCAGCAGAAAGATCGGGAGTCGTCGCATCAAGGGGCTCCGGGTCAGATCACCACATTCACTTCGGGCGGCGTGGGGGGCAGGCTGATGGACTGGGTGGTGCCCACGCTCATGCTGCCACTGCTGACGGTGGCCGACACCCACTGGAAAAAGGCCGTGAAGGCTGCGCTGTCCATCGTGTCCAGGCTCACGACATGGTCAGTGAGGCGGTGAAGGCTCGCCGGGTCGGCCTTGGGGCCGGCCGCGCAGGCAATGATCGAACCGAACCTGAACCCCTTGATGGCCGGTATGGCCTGGTTGAACACATAGGTGTCGGTCGGCTTTCCGTCCGTCATGATGAAGAGCAAGGGGGCCCAGTCGCCTTTTTGCTCAAGGCTGGATTGCCGCACTTCGCGCTGTACGCGTTGCAGGATGTGCTCAAGGGCTTCGCCAAGAAGGGTTGCGCCAGAGTTTGGGCAGACGATTTCCGGCACCATGGCGTCTTCAAGCGGTGTGAGCGGCAGCACATCCTTCACCTGTGAGTCAAAGGTGGTGATGGACAGATGGACCGTTTCGATTGCGTACGGATTTTGACGCAGGGAGGTTTGCATTGCACGCAGCCCTACGTTGACCGATTCAATCGGCTCTCCTCGCATGCTGCCCGAGGTGTCGATCAGCAGATATACGGGTAGGCGTCGGGATGCGCTCATCGGTGGCTCGTCATGATCACAGGGCAGGGTTGATTTCGGGGGGCAGGGGCGGCAGTTCGGACAGACCGTCCACTTCCCGGGTGGTCCGTTCGATTTTCTGACTTGATACGGACACGGATGCGCTGACCCACTGGAAAAATGCCTTCAGGGTGTTTGAATCGGCTGTGTCGAGCGAAATCACCGATTCGGTAATCTTGCGCAATTCGGCCGTGTTTGCCATTGGGCCGGCTGCGCACGCAACCAGTGTGCCTATCCTGGCCGTGCGCAGGGCTGCGATGCCACGTTCGAGGTCATCGGTGGCCTGGCCGTCGGTGAGCAGGAAGCACGCGGGTTTCCAGTCCCCCTTGCTGTCGGCGGTGGTTCTTTTCACGTCGCGCTCGATGCACTGTGCAAGCAGGCTCAGTGCCTCGCCCAGCGCGGTGGTGCCTCCGGCCTGCAAGTCCGGCGCCTGAAACTGGACAAGCTCGGTCAGTGGCACGATCTGGGCAGCCTTCTCGGCAAAAGTGATCACCGACATATGGACGGTTTCCAGTGCGTATGGGTCGGTGCGCAAGGCAGAGACCATGGTCTGGAGCCCGACTTTCACTGCTTCGATAGGCTCTCCGAACATGCTCCCGGAGGTGTCAATGAGCAGATAGACCGGAAGACGGCGCATGGGAAAAACTCCTGGTGAGGGGGGCGAAGAGGCATGTTCAGTACAGGGCCTGGAGCAGTGCCAGGCTTGCAATGGCGTAGATTGCGGCCAGCAGGTCGTCAAACATGACACCAAAGCCGTTCTTGAAGCGGCGGTCGAACCAGTGGATGGGGGGCGGTTTGACGATGTCGAAGAAACGGAACGCGACGAAGGCCGCCAGCCACCAGGCCCAGTGTGCGGGCACGGTCATCAGGACCATGCAGAAGGCAACGATTTCATCCCAGACAATGCCGCCATGATCCGGGACGTTCAGGGCCTTGCCTGCGACGTCGCAGATATAGCAGCCTGCCACAAACAATCCCGCGATCAGGGCGATTTGGTACGGCAGGGGGAGCCTGTCGAGCAGCAGGAACAGCGGGAGACCGACAAGGGTGCCTACGGTGCCTGGCGCCCGCGGGCTCAAGCCTGTCCCAAATCCGAGCGCAATGAAGTGCCACGGACTGCTGAGCATGAACCCTTTCGGGATGGGCGAGTTTTTCATTTGACAAGTCCGGTGCCATGCAGGGCTTTGATCAGGCTACGATCATACGGCATAACCCTTGACACGGTAAAATGCTGCACCATGGTGGCCAGTTTTGGGTTGCATCGTCAATTCGCTCGGATTACATTCAATACCCCCGGGATGGCGGCAGACAGTCCGCGTGCGGGGCGCATCGGGGCGGCTGCGACCAGACTGTGTGCGGTGTTGATGGATGAACTGACTTAAGCAAGGAGTACTGTAGATGGCCATCAGTTTGCAGAAGGGTGGAAACGTCAGCCTGTCCAAGGCTTCCCCCAATCTCAGGAAGGTTCTCATTGGCCTGGGCTGGGATGCACGCTCGACTTCGGGGGATGACTTCGATCTCGATGCCAGCGTGTTCATGGTGGGCAGCAATGGCAAGGTGCGCTCCGACGCTGATTTCATTTTTTACAACCAGTTGCGCAGTACCTGCGGATCGGTGGAGCATACCGGCGACAACCGCACGGGCGCGGGGGATGGTGACGATGAGTCGATCAAGGTGGTGCTCGCGCAGGTGCCTGCCGGGATTGAGCGGCTCGTTGTTGCGGTGACCATCCACGATGCCGATGCACGGCGGCAGAATTTCGGCATGGTGCGGGGTGCCTACATTCGGTTGGTGAATATGGAAGATGACACGGAAATCGTGCGCTTCGACCTTACCGAGGACGCATCGGTCGAAACGGCCATGGTCTTTGGCGAGGTCTATCGTCACAATGGCGAATGGAAGTTTCGGGCCGTTGGCCAGGGCTATTCTGGCGGGCTGCGTGCACTGGCGGTGGCGCATGGCATCAGTGTCCAGTAAGCTGCCCGGTAATGTTCTTCGGTAACCCCTCCTCACACTCAACCTGAAAGGAAACGACACATGGCAATCAGTTTGCAAAAGGGTGGCAATATCAGTCTCTCCAAAGAGGCTCCGACGATGAAGAAGATGCTCGTCGGTCTTGGCTGGGATGCCCGGGCGACCGATGGCGCGGACTTCGATCTGGACGCCAGCGCGTTCATGCTCAGCAGTGCAGGCAAGGTGCGTTCCGATGCCGACTTCATTTTCTACAACCAGTCCAAATCGACCGACGGCAGTATCCAGCACCAGGGGGACAACCGTACCGGTGAGGGCGAGGGCGACGATGAATCGATCGTCATCGAACTCGACAAGGTGCCGGCGGATGTGGAAAAGATTTCAGTGTGCGTGACCATCCACGAGGCGGATGCACGCCGTCAGAACTTCGGCATGGTGTCGAGTGCGTATGTGCGCTGCGTCAATGCCGACAACAACACTGAAGTCGCCCGCTATGACCTGTCCGAGGATGCTTCGGTCGAAACCGCGATGATCTTCGGTGAAATCTATCGTCATAATGGCGAGTGGAAGTTCAAGGCGATTGGTCAGGGCTTCAATGGCGGGCTGGGACCGCTTGCCAAGAACTTTGGCGTAAACGTGTAAACCGTATCAACGTCTGCGCGCAGGCGGTTGCTGCTTGATGCCGGCCCGGCCGATTCGCCGGGCCGTTGCGCGCTGGTGCCTGTTTTTCTTCACGCTTCTTGCGAAACGCTGGCCGTCCCCCTCGTATGCCTACCTTTACCATTACCGGCGAGATCGATCCCTTTTTGCATGTATCCCTGAAGAAGGGAGAAAGCATCTTCTGTGAGTCCGATGCCATGGTGATGATGGAGGCGGCGCTGGATCTGACGGGCGTCATGCAGGGAGGGCTGGTCAGGGCTGCAATGCGGCAGCTGACCAATGGGGAGTCGTTCTTTCAGCAGCGCATCGAAGCCAAGCGTGGTGACGGAGACTGCTTGCTGGCACCGAACCTGCCCGGAGGCATGCAGGTGCTGGATGTGGGGCGCCGGCAATACTTGCTCAACGATGGTGCCTATGTGGCGGCCAGCGATGGTGTGCAGGTGGATGCACGCATGCAAAGCCTCGGCAATGCCATTTTTGGCAGGACTGGCGGGTTCTTCATCGGGCAGACCAGTGGCGAGGGGCAGTTGGCGGTATGCGGGTTCGGCGCCCTGTTCATCATCGATGTTGCGCCTGGCAAGGACGTGGTGATCGACAATGGCCATGTTGTGGCATGGGACAGCCAGCTCAGATATGAAATATCGACGTCCACCTCGGCCAGTCAGGGGATGCTCAGAAGCCTGGTCAACAGCGTCGCCAGTGGCGAGGGGGTGGTGCTGCGCTTTTCCGGGAGCGGTCAGGTGATTGTCTGTTCCCGCAACCGACAAGGGTTTCTTGCGTGGTTGGCCGACAAGATCAGTGCGCGCCGCTGATGCTCATCGGTCGCCGGCAGACCTCGGTCAATGCAATCTTCGACCTGTGATACTTACCGGATGACGGGTCTTTCGGAAAACAGCTTTTCAGGAGTGTGATAAACATGGCTATCAGTCTGCAAAAGGGACAAAAAATCTCGCTCAGCAAGGAGGCGGGGGGCTCGCTGACCAAGGTCATCATGGGGTTGGGCTGGGATGCGGTGAAGAAGAAGGGGTTCTTTGGTTTCGGTGGTGGAAGTGTCGATATTGATCTCGATGCCTCCTGCCTGATGTTCGATGAGCAAGGGCAACTGACGGATACCGTGTGGTTCCGTCAACTCAGAAGCAAGGATGGCAGCATTGTGCACACGGGCGACAACCGGACCGGCGACGGCGACGGCGACGATGAGCAGATCATTGTGGATCTTGCTGCCGTGCCGGCCAATGTGAAATCGTTGATGTTTACCGTGAACTCGTTTACCGGGCAAACCTTCGAGCAGGTCGCCAATGCGTATTGCCGTATCGTGGATGGGACCAAGGGTAACGAGATTGCCCGTTATGATCTGTCCGTACAGGGTGGGCATACCGCGCAAATCATGGCCAAAGTCTACCGCCACAACGGTGAGTGGAAGATGCATGCGATTGGCGAGAACGGCAGAGGGCGCACCTTTGCCGATCTGATGCCGCAGATCACCCCCCATTTGTGAGTGCAAGATGGTCCGGGTCTGGTACAACAAGACTTTTTCTTCCGTTCATTCCGCACTGACACTCATTCGCAAGGGAGATATCAAGGGCGAGTATCAGGTGTGTTGCTCCCATCCGCAACCAAAGGCACTGGGGTTGTTGGTCGCCGATGAGGCGGCTGCCGAGCCGGCTGGCGTGACGGGGCAAGAGTATGTCGACTGGTGTCTTGCATTTTGCAAGGCGCAGCGTATCGGCATCTTTGTACCGGGCAAGGAGGCGACCTTGATGGCCCGCCACCAGGACCTGTTTCTTGAACAGGGGGTCAGGCTGATGAGTGCCGCGACCCCCGAAACGCTCGAACTGCTCCATGACAAGGCGCGCTTCTATGCCACGGTGGCTGATGACCCCGGCCTGTCACCGGAGTGTGCAGTGTTCGAGTGTGCCGATTCATTCGAAGCGGCATACACCCGGATGCGCGCGCAGCACGAGGTGCTGTGCATCAAGCCTTCAGTGTCTGTGTATGGCATTGGTTTCCGGCAGATCACCGAGCAGAAGAGTGCTTTTGATCTGCTGCTGGATGGCAACCCGTATCGCATCGATCTGCGCTCCCTGCGTGAGATGTTGCAGCGTGCAGGCACCTTCCGTCCCATGCTGTTGATGCCGTTTCTGGCCGGCCACGAATTCAGTGTGGACTGCGTGGCCGCCGAGGGGGCGCTGGTGTGTGCCGTGGCTCGTCGCAAGTCGCTGGTTGCGGGGGGCGGACAGCAGATTGTGGTGCGCGCGGATATTGATGCCGCCTGTGCCCACCTGATTGCCCGCTTCAGGCTTAATGGCAATGTCAACATCCAGTTCCGTGAGGGCGATGAGGGCTTGCGGGTGCTGGAAATCAACCCCCGCATGTCCGGGGGCATTGGGATGGCCTGCCTTGCTGGCCCCAATCTGCCCTACATCGGGCTGGTCACCTTCGACCGGGGTGTGGGCGCGGTGAGTATTCCTCCGGTCGAGGAGAACCTGCATGTCGGCGAACTGAATCAGGCCGTGCGATTGTCATGATCCCTGCGACTGATCCGACCGTTCCGCCGGGCCAGTCGTCCGTGCAGGTTGAGTTGCCTGCGGGCACTTTGACGCTGGAGGTCGAGGCCTGCCAGGGCGTCTTGGCCGACCTGCTGGGTTTTGCGGCCCGTGACAACCCCCGCCGGGCTTTTCTGTTTCTCAGCAAAGTGCTGGGCAAGCATTACCCGGCACGTCCTTCGGCCATGCTCGCAGTGCATCAGGCACTGGCGGACAGCGTGGCCGATGAGGGAGGGCCGGTGGTTTTTGTCGGCATGGCCGAAACCGCGACCGGGTTGGGTCAGGGCGTGTTCGAAGCCTGGCTGAGGGCAAACCCCGGGCGACAGGCCCTGTATCTGCAGACCACCCGCTATCGTTCGGAGTCGGCCGCGTGCCTGACCTTCGAAGAGTCCCACAGCCATGCACCCCGGGTGTTTCTGCATCTTCCGGACGGAGCCGGAGACGCTGTGTTGCGCAGTGCGCGACAGCTTGTCCTGGTGGATGACGAACTGAGTACAGGCAACACCTTCGTCAATCTGGTTGCAGTGCTGCGTCCGCTCATGCCGGCGCTGGCTGCAGTGCATCTGGCAACGATTTCGGACTTCATCGGTGCTCAGGGGCGTAGCGCCCTGGGCCTGCGCATGGGCGTGGCCTGCTCCATTGGCGCGATGCTGCGCGGTTGCTGGCAGTTCGAGCCTCGCGCGACGGCGACCTTGTCCCCGAACCGCCAGGCGCAGTGTGCCGAGGGCGAGGAGGTGTGTCTGCCAGATACTGGTTATGGCCGGCTGGGGCGCAGCGCCCCTGTGGCGTTGCCCGCAGCCTTGCTTGAAAGGCTTGTGGCCGAATCTCCGGATGGACCGACCCTCGTGCTGGGTACGGGAGAGTTCATGCACGCAGCGTTCGTCCTTGCACAGGCCCTTGAGTTGGCGGGTGCGGATGTGCGGGTTCAGGCCAGTACCCGCTCTCCGATTCTGTGCTGGGGAGCGGTGGGGCATGTGGTGCAGTTGCCCGACCCTTACGGCGAGGACATCGCGAATTACCTTTACAACGTGCAACCCGGTCAGTATGCGCGGGTGCTGATCTGCCATGAGACCGGGCCCGGAGCGCGGCTCAGGGAGATGGCGCGCATCCTGGGGGGGCGTCTGATTCATTTCAAACCATGCGATCATGCTGAAGAAATTCCTGTTTGTTGATCTGGACGACACGCTGTTCCAATCGCGCCGCAAATGCCCCGACGATGTGCCGCTCACTCCGATGGCCTACCTCAGGGACGGGACCGCGCACTCTTATGCCACCGTTGCGCAGCACAGTTTTCTCAACTTCGTGCAGCGTGAGATGACGGTGATTCCGGTGACGGCCCGCAATGCAGATGCCTTTGGGCGCGTGCGCTGGCCCTTTGGGGACAAAGCCGTTGTGAACTACGGTGGCGTGATCCTGGGGCCGGATGGCTCCCCGGATGCGCACTGGCTTGAGCACAGCCGCAGCCACGCCAGCAAGAGCCTGGTGCTGCTGGAGGCGATACGCGAGGTCCTCGCCGAGCATGCGGCTGCCACAGGGGCGGCGTTGCGCGTGCGGATCATCGAGGATTTCGGGGTGCCTTTTTACCTCTGCGCAAAGAGCGAGGAGGGGGATGAGGGCGATCTGGACAAAGTTGAACCTTTGCTGCGCGCGCATTGCGAGCAGGCCGCTTTGCCTCTGTTGGTACATCGCAATGGCAACAACCTCTCGGTGCTCCCGCACTGGCTCGACAAGCGTCATGCCGTCGAGCACCTGATGACGCAATTGCGCGATGCTCATGGCGAGATCATCACGTTTGGCATGGGTGACAGCCTGTCCGACATCGGATTCATGTCGGTATGCGACTACGCACTCGTGCCGCGTGCCAGCCAGATCAACCGGGGCATGGGGGGGCTGTGATGTTTCATGGCTCTTATCGGCCCGCAGACGTTGAATTCCTGCTCAAACCGATCAGCATCGAATTCATGGAGGATCTGCAACTCAAGGAAACCTTGATACAGTCCGGTCAGCGCCATTACAGCGAAATGCTGTCCCCCGAGCGGTTGCCGTCGGAGCGCTATCTGGCGTTTTTTCATCAGGCGCATCTGGCCAACCGCACACAACTTGCCCGTGACTGCCTGCGTTTGACGTCCTTGCTGTACGCCCGGCATGGAGCGGACCTGACGATTGTGTCGCTGGCGCGGGCCGGAACGCCCATCGGCGCCATCGTGGCGCACCTGCTCCGAAGGCTGTATGACGGACCTGCGACCCACTATTCGGTGTCGATCATCCGCGACCGGGGAATTGACACGGTTGCGCTCGATGACATTCTGGCCCGGGGGCACCGTCCGGAAAGCATTGCCTTTGTCGATGGCTGGACAGGCAAGGGCGTGATCAGCCGCGAGCTGGCCGGTGCGGTCGACCGCTACAACCTTCGGCATGGCGTGCACCTGGACGGGGGGCTGAACGTGATCACCGATCTGGCCGGAACGGCTGCGCAAGCGGCTTCCGGCGAGGATTACCTGATCGCTTCCAGCATTCTCAATGCAACCATCAGCGGGCTGGTGAGTCGCTCGATCCTGAATGAAGCCATCGGACCGGGCGATTATCATGGCTGTGTGTTTTTCGAAGCATTCCTGGCGCACGATCTGTCAAAGTGGTTTGTCGATGACGTGGTGGCGGCCGCCTGCGCGCTTCATGAAGCTGAGGGCATCCCCGCAGCCAGTGGGCCGGGGCGTGCCGAGCAGGCGGCGATCTCGCGTGCTTACATGGAAGCCACCCTGGACAGGTATGGCATCAACGACGAAAACCTGATCAAACCCGGCATTGGCGAAGCCACCCGCGTGCTTTTGCGCAGGGCGCCCGAGCGGGTCATCGTGCGTGATCCGGGCAGCGGACGGGTTGCCCATTTGCTGGAACTTGCCGCAGAAAAACAGGTGCCGGTGGAAACGGATGCGGCGCTGCCCTACAACGCTGTTTCGATTATCAGGAGTGCCCGCGATGCGTGACGCCACGGAACTGGGGGCGAGTCTGTACCTGCCTGCCACGCGCACCGACCTGCTGCAGATCGTGCGCGGGGAAAAGCTTTCGGCCGTTCGCTCGGTGATTTTCTGCACGGAAGATTCGGTCCATGCCCGCGATGTGGAACAGGCCGTGGAAAATCTGCGTGCGCCGCTGGCCGCGTTGCATCCGGCCCAGCAAATGCGCTTCGTGCGTGTGCGCAATCCTGCGGTCCTCCGCCAGGTGCTCGCCCTGCCGGGGGTTGAGCAACTGGATGGTTTCGTGTTGCCCAAAGTGACCCGCAGCGAATTTCCTGAGTATCTGCGCTTGTTGCGCGGTACGGCACACCTGCTCATGCCCACCCTCGAAACAAAGGAAGTGTTCGATGAGCGGGAGATGATTGGCCTGCGCCGGGTGCTGGACAAGGATGGGTTGCGCGAGCGCGTTCTTGCGTTGCGCATTGGCGGCAATGACTTGCTGTCGCTGCTGGGCATGCGCCGCCCGCGCGGACGCACCCTCTATCAAACTTCACTGGGGCAGGTGATTGCCCGGCTGGTGACCACCTTCAAGCCGAGTGGCTTCAATCTGAGCGCCCCGGTATTCGAGTATCTGAATGATCTGGAGACCCTGCAGCGAGAGGTGGAAGAGGATCTGGCGCATGGCTTGATTGGCAAAACCGCAATTCACCCCGATCAGGTGCCCTGGATACATGCGTGTTACAGGGTTCATGCTGCGGACCTTGAAATGGCCGAGCGTATTCTGTGCGAGGACGCGCCCGCTGTATTCCGGATGCACGATTCGATGTGCGAGCCGGCGACGCACCGCAACTGGGCACAGCGTTTGTGCAAGTCTGCGATCTGTTTCGGTTTGAGTTAGACAGGCACTGCCATGGAAGGCAGAGGGGAGGGCAGATGGAAATCACGAGAGGACAGCGACTCAAGCTGGCTGACATGGGGTTGGCCGAGCAAGCGTTCAGTGTCGTTCTGGAGTTGGCCAGTGGGGGGCTGTCGATCGACGTCGCCTGCTTCGGGCTGGATGCCAACAGAAAGCTGAGCGATGAGCGCTACATGACGTTCTTCAACCAGCCGGCAACCCCTTGTGGTGCGGTGAAGCTGTCCGGTACCGGCCGCTTTGAACTGGATCTTGCACGCTTGCCGGCTGCCGTGGAATCACTGGTGGTGACGCTGGCCATTGACGGAGCGGGGGTCATGAAGCAGCTGGGAGGATGTGTGGCACATTTGTCCGCTGGCCCGAATGCTGCAACATACCGCTTCGATGGCAGCCATTTTGCGAATGAGCGGGCCGTCATGCTGCTGGAGTTTTATCGCAAGGGCGGACTGTGGCGGGTCAGTGCGGTAGGGCAGGGGTTTGACGGCGGGCTGGATGCACTGGTGACCCATTTTGGTGGAACCGTGGCCGATCCGGCACCGGCCACTCCGGTGCCGCCCGCGCCGCAGCCTCCACGAACACAGGCTCAGCCCCCAGCCGCCGATGTGGCGAAACCGACGCCGACGCCGACGGTATCGCTCTCCAAGATCACGCTGGAGAAGCGGGGGGAGCGAATTTCGCTTGAAAAGCGTGGTGCAGTGGGGCACGGGCGAATTATCTGCAACCTCAACTGGACTGCCGGCAGTGGTGGGCAAGGCAGGAAGAAAGGTTTGCTGGGCGGACTTTTCGGGGGCCGCGAGTCGTCCGGCATCGACCTCGATCTGGGTTGTCTGTTTGAGATGAGCGATGGTGCGAAAGGCGCGGTCCAGGCTCTGGGAGGGCATTATGGACACTTCGATCGTCCGCCGTACATACACATGACGGGCGATGACCGTACAGGCTCCAATTCCAGCGGGGAGTTCCTGTACATCAATGGCGACCATCTGGGCGCCCTGCGCCGGGTCTGCATTTTCGCTTTCATTTATGAGGGGGTGGCGAACTGGGGGCAGGCCGACGGGGTGGTCACGCTCACCGTGCCGGGTCATCCACCGATTGAGGTGCGTCTGGATAACCATGATGACAGCAAGAACATGTGCGCCATCGCAATGCTTGAAAACGATTCGGGCAACCTGAAGGTGACCAAGCTCGGGGAGTATTTTTCCGGTCATCCAGACCTGGATCGGCGCTATCAATGGGGGCTGCGCTGGGTTGAGGGCTCAAAGGACTGAGCGGTCAGGCGCAGGTCGTGTACTGATGCGTGAAGGCTGAATCGGGCACAATACCGGGTTTGCGGCCGGTCACGAGCGGGCCGTGTGTTTGTTGCGGAGAGATGCCCGTGTTCAGTCTGTTCGAAAAAAGGGTCGATCCCTATCCCCTGTCGCCGCCGGCCACGCCTCCGCGTGGCTTTTTTGCCTTTCTCTGGGCAGGCACCGAGGGGATGCGGCCCTACATCCTTGGCATGACGCTGCTCACCGCGCTGGTGGGCGCTTTCGAGGCGTTGTTGTTTGCCATGCTTGGCACGGTGGTGGACTGGCTGGCCCGGGTCGAGCCTGCGCGCCTGTGGGCCGAAGAGGGGACGACGCTGTTGCTGCTGGGGGCGGTGATCCTGGGGAGCACGCTGCTCGTGGCGGTGCAGACCATGCTCAAGCACCAGACCCTGGCGGGCAATTTTCCGATGCGTTTGCGCTGGAACTTTCATCGCCTGATGCTGGGCCAGAGCATGGCCTTCTATCAGGATGAGTTTGCCGGCCGGGTGTCGGCCAAGGTGATGCAGACCGCGCTGGCAGTGCGCGATACCTGTCTGATCATGACCGACATCCTGGTGTTCGTGATCATTTATTTCGTCACCATGGTGGCGGTGGTCGGTGGTTTCGATGCCTGGCTGTTGCTGCCTTTTCTGGGTTGGGTGGCCCTGTATGCGCTGACCCTGCGCTTCTTCGTACCGCGCCTGGCGCGGGTCTCCAAGGCCCAGGCCGATGCTCGCGCCCTGATGACCGGGCGTATCACCGATGCCTACACCAATATCGCCACGGTAAAGCTGTTCTCCCATGCCGGCCGCGAGGCGGCCCATGCACGTGGGGCGATGCAGGAGTTTCTGGTTACCGTGCATGCGCAGATGCGGTTGGTGAGCGGTATCGAGATCACCGTTCACGCCCTGAGCATGTTGCTGATCCTGAGCACGGCCGGGGTGGCCCTGTGGCTGTGGACGCAGGGTCAGGTGGGCGTGGGGGCGCTGGCGGCGGCCACCGCGATGGCTTTGAGGTTGAACGGCATGTCCCACTGGGTGATGTGGGAAATGGCTTCGCTGTTCGAGAATGTGGGGACTGTGCAGGATGGCATCAACACGCTGGCCCGGCCGCATCAGGTGGTGGATCGAACGCAGGCCCCCGCGCTGAAGGTCACGCAGGGCGAGATCCGTTTCGAGGATGTGCGCTTTTCCTATGGCCGATTGCGCGAGGGCGGACCGCCGGTGATCGACGGCTTTTCGCTGACCATCCGCCCCGGCGAGAAGATCGGCGTGGTGGGGCGCTCGGGCGCCGGGAAATCGACCATCGTCAATCTGCTGCTGCGTTTTTACGACGTGGAGGGCGGTCGTATCCTGATCGACGGGCAGGACATTGCCGGGGTGACTCAAGTGAGTCTGCGCGAGCAGATTGGCATGGTCACCCAGGATACCTCGCTGCTGCACCGTTCGGTGCGCGACAACATTTTGTATGGCCGGCCCGATGCCGATGACGAGGCGATGATCGGTGCGGCCAGGCGCGCCGAGGCCCATGAGTTCATTCTCGGGTTGAGCGATCCGAAGGGGCGGCAGGGTTACGATGCGCATGTCGGCGAACGGGGCGTGAAGCTCTCGGGCGGCCAGCGCCAGCGCATCGCGATTGCCCGGGTCATGCTCAAGGATGCTCCCGTCCTGCTGCTCGACGAGGCCACCAGTGCGCTCGACTCCGAGGTTGAGGCCGCGATCCAGGGCAGTCTGTATCGCCTGATGGAAGGCAAGACGGTGGTGGCGATTGCACACCGACTGTCCACCATCGCGGCCATGGATCGCCTGATCGTGATGGACCGGGGACGCATTGTGGAGGAGGGCGACCATCGCAGCCTGCTGGCCCGGGGCGGGCTGTACGCGCGCCTGTGGGCGCACCAGAGTGGCGGTTTTCTGGGGGAGGAGGTGGACGCCACCGAGGCGGCCTCGCCCGACTCCCGGTCGAGCCTGCCCGAGCCGGCCGAGGCCGCTGCGGGCAGGGCCCTGACATCCACAGCGGCCGGTGTGCCGGGGCAGGCCGGTGAGCGGCTCTGACCCGAACGCCGGGCGTGCGGTGCCCGTTGCGACACCGGTCGCGCGTGCCTGGCTGCAGGCCCATGCGCTGCCGGTGATCGTGCTGGCGCAACTGTGCGGAACCTCGCTGTGGTTCAGCGTGAATGGCGTATGGTTGTCGATGTCGCAGGCGCTTGGGCTGGACGAAGCGAGGCTGGGTGTGCTCACGCTCAGCGTGCAGGCCGGCTTCATCGTTGGCACGCTGAGCCTCGCCGTCAGCGGGCTGGCCGACCGCTTCCGGGCAAGCGCGATCTTCGCGCTGTCCGCCGTGTGCGGTGCACTGGTGAATGCGCTGTTCGTGCCGCTGGCCGGACATGGGCCGTTCGATGCCGGCCTGCGCTTCCTGACCGGGCTCTGTCTGGCCGGGGTGTACCCTCTGGGCATGAAGCTGGTGATTTCATGGACGCCCAGCCATGCCGGAGCGGCGCTCTCCTGGCTGGTCGGCATGCTCACTCTGGGCACCGCACTGCCGCACTGGATGCGCGGCATCACCCAGGACCTGCCCTGGAGCTGGCCATTGTGGGGGGCGTCTGCACTGGCCGTGCTCGGGGCCGTGCTCATCGTCCTGCTCGGCGATGGGCCACACCTGCCCCGAGCCGGTGGACGCATTCCCTTGCGCAAGGGGTTGGCGGCCCTGCAGGTGCCGCGCTTTCGTGCGGTTGCAGGGGGCTATTTCGGGCACTGCTGGGAGTTGTACGCCTTCTGGATGCTGGTGCCGCTGCTGGTGGGGCGGGAGCTGGCGCGCCTGGGCGCCAGCGAGGTCCTGCTGCCCTGGCTGGCTTTCGCGGTGATTGCACTCGGACTGCCGGGTTGTGTCGGTGGGGGCTGGCTCAGCCGGCGCTTTGGCAGCCTGCTGGTGGCGCGTGCGGCGCTGGGGCTGTCCGGCCTGATCTGTCTGCTGTATCCGCTGCTCGCCTGGCTGCCGGCCGCATGGTTGCTCGTGCTGTTGCTGCTGTGGGGCGTGGCGGTGATTGCCGACTCCCCGCAGTTTTCTGCGCTGGCCGCGAGCCATGCGCCACAACAGATGATCGGTTCGTCGCTGGCCGTGATGAATGCCATCGGTTTTGCGCTGACCATCCCGGCGATCTGGCTCACCAGCAGCCTGTGGGGCACGCTGCAGGGCTGGGTGGTGTGGTGCCTGCTGCCCGGTCCGGTGCTGGGCTTGTGGGCCTTGCACGGGTTGTCGGTGCGCCGTGCATCGGCCGGCGGTGCTTGAATTTGTCTGGCATGGTGGCTACCGTGAATGCCCGCTGCAACCAAGGCTGTCCCCAACAATCAGACCCAAGGAGTCGGACCAGTGAGTGAGCAGGCCAGAACAGTACGTGGCTTTTCGTCCCGGGCGATCCACCATGCCCATGATCCCTACGCCGGACACGGGGCGCTCAACCCGCCGCTGTACATGAGTTCCACCTATGCCTTTCCCACCGTGGAAGACGGTGCGGCACGCTTCGCGGGCGAGCAGGACGGCTTCGTGTATTCCCGCGTGGGCAACCCGACCACCGTGCTGCTGGAGCAGCGCCTGGCCAATCTGGAAGGTGGCGAGGCGGCTCTGGCGACCGCCTCGGGCATGGGGGCCACCACCTCGTTGTTGTGGACCCTGCTGCAACCGGGCGACGAGATCATTGCCGACACCACGCTGTATGGCTGCACGTTCAGTTTCTTCCACCATGGGCTGGCCAAGTTCGGTGTCCGCATCACCCATGTGGATCTGACCGACCCGGAGAATCTGGCGCGGGCGCTCGGCCCCGCCACCCGGGTGGTGTATTTCGAGTCGCCTGCCAACCCCAACATGCGGCTGGTGGATATTGCCGCCGTCTCGGCGTTGGCGCACGGGCACGGGGCGCAGGTGGTGGTCGATAACACTTACTGCACGCCATACCTGCAGCGCCCGATCGAGCTGGGGGCCGATTTCGTGGTGCATTCCGCCACCAAATACCTCGGCGGCCATGGCGATCTGATCGCCGGTGCCATCGTGGGGCCGGCGGAGGCCCTGCAGCAGGTGCGCTTTTACGGGCTGAAGGACATGACCGGGGCGGTGATGTCGTCGCAGGACGCTTTTCTCATCCTGCGCGGCCTCAAGACCCTGGCCCTGCGCATGCAGCGCCATTCGGAAAATGCGCAGGGGCTGGCCGAGTACCTGTCGGCGCATCCGAAGGTGGCGGCATGCCACTACCCGGGGCTGGCGAGTTTTGCGCAGCATGCACTCGCCCGGCGCCAGATGAAGCTGCCCGGGGGCATGATCGGCTTCGAGCTGAAGGGCGGTCTGGAGGCCGGCCGGCGCTTCATGAATGCCTTGCAACTGATCACCCGTGCGGTCAGTCTGGGCGATGCCGAGAGCCTGGCGCAGCATCCGGCCAGCATGACCCACTCCACCTACACCCCGGAAGAGCGCGAGGCGCACGGCATTGCCGAGGGGCTGGTGCGCCTGTCGGCCGGGCTGGAAGACATGGAAGACCTGCTGCAGGACGTGGAGCAGGCGCTGGCGGCGGTGTGAGTCCGGTGCGCCGAAAGGGCGATATCGCGCGCATCCTGCTTGCATGAGGCAGAGGGGAGGATTAAAGTTCTTCCCCTTACAGACAGGCCTTCCGCTCTCAGCTCACATGCCTTTTTCCGCTTCTCGCAGTGCACCGCCGGATGTCGGGCTGATCTTCGATCATCTGGCCGATGCGGTGTATCTGATCGATCCGGAATCTTCCGACATCGTATGGGGTAACCGGGCCGCCTGGCAGATGCTCGGGTTGAGTCGCGAGCAGGTGCTGGACCATTCGGTGCTGAGCCTGCAAATGGATGTCACCGGACTGCCCCAATGGGCAGACATCGCCCAGGCGATCCGCGCCACCGACTGCTTCACCTTTGTCGGCAGGCATCGCCACCGCGAAGGTCATGAGGTGGCGGTGGAGGTCAATACCACGCACTACCAGGCGGATGGCCGAGAGTATTTCCTGTCGGTGGTGCGCGATGTGAGCCGCCGTCTGGCGCTGGAGCGCGAGCTGCACGACCGCCAGCAGCGCCTGCAGTTTGCCCTCAACGAGGCGAGCGACGGCATGTGGGACTGGGACCTGAGCGACAACTCGCTGTTCTTCAGTCCGCAGCTCAAGCGCATGTTGGGGTACGGGCCGCATGAGATGCGCCCGGAACTGGCCACCTGGAGTGACAACATCCATCCCGACGATGCGCCGCTGGTCATGCGCGCCCTGCAGGACCATCTGCAGGGCCGGCGCACCCGCTACGAGGCGGAATATCGTTTGCGCAACCGCAATGGTCACTACATCTGGGTGCATGACCGGGGCAAGGTGTGCGAGCGCGACGCCACCGGCCAGCCGCTGCGCGTGGTCGGCATGGTGCAGGACATCAGCGAGCGCAAGGGGCTGGAACTGCAGTTGCAGGCCTTGCTGGCCAGCGACACGCTCACCGGTCTGGCCACCCGGCGGCGGGGCGAAGCCTTCGTCGATGCGCAACTCTCCTACAGCACGCGCACCGGCACGCCCTTCGGGCTGTGTTTCTGCGACCTGGATTACTTCAAGTCGATCAATGACCTGTATGGCCACCTGAAGGGGGACGAAGTGCTGCGCCAGGCCGCCAGCCTGATCGAAGGCGTGATGCGCAAATCCGATCTGGTGTTTCGCTGGGGGGGCGAGGAGTTCGTGATTGCCTGCCCGGGGGCCGGGGTGATGCAAATGCGGGAGGTGGCCGACCGGGTGCAGCGTGCGCTGGCCGCCTTCCCGTGGCGCCCGCAGCACGGTATCGAGCCCCTCACCATCAGCATCGGCATTGCGGTGTATCCCGAGCATGGTCACGACCGCACCGAACTGGTGGCGGCAGCCGACTCTGCGCTCTACCGCGCCAAGGGCGCCGGCCGCAACCGGGTGGTGGTCGCCCATGGCGAGCCAGGGGCGCTGATCCGCTGAGGCGGTACGCGGTAAGCCTTCACATTCTTCTCAGGGGGCGGTGTTCAGCAACTGCTCCTGAGCATTGACGCCGATTGCCCCGCTGTGGTCGTTGCCCGAACCCTGTTCGAGATGGCGGTCGATCACATGCAGCAACTCCAGCGGAGCGTCCATGCGGCGGGCGGCCCACGCGGCGTAGTCGGTGACGGTGTCGGCGTAGTGGGACTGATCCACACAGGCCAGGATCTTGCGGTCTTGCGTGTTCATGCGCTTCTCCTCAGTGGCCGGTGAGCAGGTCGGGGCCGTCGGCCTTGTCGTGTACTGCAAACCGGTCGACCATCGTGGCACTGGCCTCATTGAGGCCGATCACCTCGACATCCGTGCCTTCGCGCCGAAACTTCACCACCACTTTGTCGAGCGCACTGACTGCGGTGATGTCCCAGAAGTGGGCACGCGACACATCGATCTCCACCCTGTCGATGACCTCCCGGAAGTCGAAGCTGGCAACAAAGCGGTCGGCCGAGGCAAAGAACACCTGACCGCTCACCCTGTAGCGACGGACACGCCCCTCGTCCTCCGCCGTCGAGCGTACATGCAGGATGCGCCCCACCTTGTGCGCAAAGAAGAAGCCGGACGCCAGCACCCCGACCAGCACGCCCTGGGCCAGGTCGTGCGTGACCACGGTCACCGCGACGGTGGCGAGCATGACGATGCTGGAACTGGGCGGATGCGCCCTCAGGTTGCGGATCGAGCCCCAGTTGAAGGTGCCGATCGACACCATGATCATGACGGCCACCAGCGCAGCCATCGGGATCCGCGCCACCCAGTCGCCCACCAGCATCAGCAGGGCGAGCAGGAACAGGCCCGCCGACAGGGTGGACAGCCGCCCGCGCCCGCCGGATTTCACATTGATCACCGACTGGCCGATCATCGCGCAGCCGGCCATGCCGCCAATGCAGCCGCTGGCGATGTTGGCCACGCCCTGGCCGACGCATTCACGGTTTTTATCGCTTGGGGTGTCGGTCAGGTCGTCAACGATGGTGGCGGTCATCAACGATTCGAGCAGACCGACCACCATCAGGGTGAGCGAGTAGGGAAAGATGATTGCCAGCGTTTCGAAGTTCAGCGGTACGTCCGGAAGGAGGAACACCGGCAGGCTGTCGGGCAACGCGCCCATGTCGCCAACGGTGCGGATGTCCAGGTCGAGCACGATGGCCACCGCAGTGAGTACCACGATGGTGACCAGTGGCGAGGGAATCGCCTTGGTGATGTAGGGGAACAGATAGATGATGCCCAGCCCGGCGGCGGTCATGGCGTACACATGCCAGGTATCATGCCCGGTCGGCCACCGGTGAAGGCAATCACCACCGCAATGCAAAAGGACGCATACAGGCCAACCTTGGGGTCGACCCCGGCGATGATCGAAAAGGCGATGGCTTCCGGAATGAGGGCCAGCGCGACGACCAGGCCGGCAAGCAGATCGTTGCGGACATTGGAGAACCAGTCCTGGCGGACATTCTTCATCATTGAGTTTTTCCGTTCGAGTGCGCCGGGCCGAAGTGAGGCGCATGAATCAGGGCATCGGTGTGCGAATGCGCGCCGATGCATTTTTCGCGCAGCACGCGAAGAAGCGGGGGAGGGCAGGCCGTACAGCACGGGTGAAGGGGCCGGTGGCACGGCGGATGAGGCGGGTGTTACAAGGGCGGGGCTCCGCGAGAAAATGTCTTGAAACAACTTTCGGCCGGGACTATACGGGAAATGCTGCGATGCAGCAAGGCGCCCAGGTGGGCGTCAGGGCAGGCTTGGTGCCGTCGCCTCCGTCATGCGCGGGAAACATCGTCGTGTGAAGCTGCGAGGATGATCAAGAACCCGGTGACGAGGCGCCCATGAAGCCGATACGCGTGCTGATGGTGTCCGACGTGTATTTTCCGAGGGTCAACGGTGTATCGACCTCGATCGAAACCTTTCGCACGTCCCTTGCCGACAACGGTGTCGAGGTTCGGCTCGTAGCGCCTCGTTATGCCGACGAGCCCGATGTGCCCGGCATTGTTCGCGTGCCGGGGCGCAAGGTGCCCCGCGATCCGGAAGACCGAATTGCCGGATGGCGTGGCATGCACCGCGCAGCACTTGCCGGGGCGGCCGACTGTGCGCTCGTGCACATCCAGACGCCCTTCGTCGCCCACTATGCCGGCGTTGCCGCTGCGCGGCAGCATGGTCTGCCCCGGGTGCTCACGTACCATACCCTGTTCGAGGAGTACCTGCATCATTACGCGCCCTTTCTGCCGGGGGCCATGTTGCGTGGACTGGCGCGAAAATTGTCCCGCGCCCAGTGCAACGCGGTTGATGCCGTGGTCGTTCCGTCGAGCGCGATGCGTGAGCGGCTGGAGGGGTATGGCGTGCACAGGCCGATGCACGTACTGCCGACGGGCATTCCGCTGTCCGCCTTTGGCAACGGTGACCGACGCCGCTTTCGGGCAGCCCGGGGCATCCCCGATGCCACGCCGCTTGCCCTCTTCGTTGGTCGTGTTGCTCACGAAAAGAACATCGACTTCCTGCTTGATGTCATGATCCACGCCCGGCAGCATATGCCCGAACTCATCCTGATGATCGCCGGTGAGGGGCCAGCGATGCCAGCCCTCCAGGCTCGCGCGTTCCGGCTCGGCATCGATGCGAACATCCGTTTCGTCGGCTATCTGGAGCGCAGTGAAGCGCTGCAGGACTGCTATGCCGCAGCGGACGCATTCGTCTTCGCGTCGCGTACTGAAACCCAGGGGCTGGTGCTGCTCGAAGCGATGGCAACTGGCCTGCCTGTGGTCGCGCTGGCCGAGATGGGGACGCGCGACATCGTGGCACCTGAGCGCGGCGCCCGTATTGCGCCGGATGACCCGGGTGGATTCGCGTCGGTGCTGCTCTCCGTGCTTGCGGACCTCGATGTGCGCCAGCACATGTCCGCCGAGGCTCTTGTATTCAGCCAGGCGTGGCGTGCCGAGGTGCTGGCAGGCCGTCTGGCTGCGCTGTATCGCGCACTGGCAGAGGCTGCGGAGCGTGGCAAGGCCCCGGCCAGCCTGTAGCGTACATCACGCTATTTTCACGATATCCGCCATGCCGCGCGTGCCCGCGACGGCGGGCCGGTGTGCCAAGGGGCACGCTCCGGCCTGCCGGGTCGGTCAGGGCGTATCCACGAACCCTTGCGTACTGAACTCCGATGTCGCCGGACGATTCAGCGCCGGGTTCTCCTTTGCATACTGCAGGAACGAGTCGGCATAGGCGAGGAAGGTGTCGATGCGGCGCTCACCGTCAATGGTGCCCAATGTGGTGTAGCCGTCCTGCCCATCCGCAATGAAGTCGTTGGTGATCACTGCGTACATCCGCGCGGGATCGACGGGCTGCCATTCGCCGCCAACGGGCTTGACCTCGAGTCGGCTGATGCGCTGACCGCGCGGCTGACCCAGGTCGACGTTCCAGCGCAGGGCGCCTGCGTATGGGTACGACCCGGTATTGCCACTTACGACCGACTCCATCGCGTCCTCGAGCGCAGCCTTGATCTCGGCACCGCTCATCGACAGCCGCACCAGCGTGTTGGCGAATGGCAGCACAGTGTAGATGTTGCCCACCGTCACCGGCCCTGCCGATAAATCGACCCGCACACCCCCACCGTTCTGCAAGGAGACATCGGCGCCGCCGAAGCGCCGCCCCTGCTCCAGGAAGGCATTGGCGACCAGTTGCTGCACGTCGCCTCCGTGGGCGATCACGTGTGCATCCTCGTTGCAGCCGGCCAGGCGCGAGCGTGAGGCGTCGCGGGTCGTACCGGGGACGCGCCGCAGGCACAGATTGGACTGTGCCGTCGCCACCTGTTCGCGGCCGAACGCGACCAGTCGTTCGGAGTACGGCTGCAGAACTGCTTGCGCGGTCGTATCCGGTGTCGTGATGCGAATCTCCGGGCGCTGAGCCAGATCCGCCAGCGCCGCAGCACGGGCTGCGCCGTCGAGTTGCGCGCCATCGGCAACCAGGCTATCGCCAATCAGCACGTGTGGCTGCCCTGCACACGACTCGATTCGCCCATCGCGATCGAAGCGCACGCGCAGTTCGCCCACCACCGCGCTGTACTGCCAAGCCTGTACCACGCACACCTTGTCGCCGTCGAGATTGCGCACCTCGGTCGGGTACGGCCCCACCGGAGACAAACCGTACTCGCGCAGCCCCTCGTCGCCGAGCATCGAGTGCGAGTCGCCACCGACGATCACATCCACGCCGGACAGCCTCTCAGCCAACGCCAGTTCCTGCTCGTAACCGAGGTGGCTGAGGACGATGATCTTGCGCACACCTTGTGTCCGCAGCGCATCGATCTCGCGTTGTGCCGACGCCAACTCATCGAGGAATACCGTGCCGGCATCCGGGCGCGAGGCGTTTTGGGTCTTGCCCGCGATGGTCAGGCCGACGATACCGATGCGACGTCCATCCCGCTCGACCACGACCGACGGCTGCACCGTGGTCGATCCCAGCGGAGAACCTGCGCGTGGCACGAGATTGGCGGACAGCAGCGGTGTGCGACAAGCCGGATCGGACCACAGATGGTCGGCAAAACTCTTGAGCCCTTGATCGCCGCTGTCGAATTCGTGGTTGCCGACGGCCATCGCATCGAAGCAGACCGTGTTCATCAGGTCGGCATCGGCACGCCCCTGTTCGAGCGTGTAGTACAGCGTGCCGGTAAGTGCGTCACCCCCATGCAGCTTGAGGATATTGGTGTGCTTGGCCGCGAGTTCGCGAAACGCCGTCGTGACGTGCGCGAACCCGCCCATGCTGACGGAAACCCCTTGACGCCCCGCGCCCGTGTCCAGCCGCAGCGTGGTCGAGAACGGATCCAGATGCGAGTGGTGGTCGTTAATGTGCAGAATCGTCAGGTCCAGTCCCTGACGCTCATCTCCGCTCGAACCCGAGCCCCCGCATCCCGCGAGCAAGGTGACCCCAATGCCGCCGAGCGTGGCGACAAGCATGCTGACTTTCATGTGCAATACTCCAGAGAGAAAATACTCCCCGAGTATCAAGGGCCATAATGACGGTAGCGTGAACCCGATCCATTCGGGCTGCATGCGGTGATGCACGGAGTCGCAGGAATGCTCACCCGGCTTATACCACCGTATCGGGCTGTTCGATCATTTGCTGATACACCAGGCTCTTCAGGATCAGCCGGTCGTTGGGGTTGATGTCACGGAATTCGACGCCGTGCTGCATCGGCCCCACAGGTTTACCGGTCAGGGGGTCCTCGTCCTGCATCACGTTGAGCACTTCGGCCTGCAGGTCGAGGGTGGATTCGACATCGTGAAGGTCTACGGTGAAACGCAGTTGCAGCCGCTCGCCCACCGAGGCCAGTGCCTGTTCGGTGGAGACCAGCGCGCCGCTTGCGCTGATGTTGGTGATGCTGGTGTCGGGCAGGTGCTGGCCGTTAATCTGTACCGGAATGCGGGTGCGCACCCGGGTGGACTTGCGGATGACGCTCCCCTGGATGCGGTCCGGAAAGGACAGGTGCAGGTAGTCGAAGGGCATCCGGCACACGCGCAGGATGGAGCAGCGGAAGGCGAAGGCACTCTGCCGCGAGAACGCGCGCACCACCAGGATTTCGCCCTCCAGCAACGCCAGTCGTGCGCCGCGCCGGAAGGGGGCCGTGACGATGAGACTGCTGTTTTCAAGATAACCGACCACCTTCACGAATACCCTGGGCGAACCCAGGTGCACCGGGCACTGTACCTGCAGCCGGTCGCCCACGAGCAGGCGCATGTCGTGAAAGCTGAACTGGCGATTGCCGGTGTCGTCTGCTGCGGAGGAGCGGGCTTGGGCGGGAAGGGGTGCGCTCATGATCGGCGGCCGTTGCGGGGGAGTGGCGCGTTATGTTGCGTTTGGAACAGTGAAGATGATACACGTGTCGCGTGTATCTGCAGTGGAGTGCGCAGAGACCCGAAAGCGCGTGCCTTGCGGGCAATGGTTCAGGGGCCGGCGCGCAATGCTTTTGGGCGCTGGGGCAAAGGTTTTCGGCGATGTCCTGGATCGCTTATCCTGTTGACCCGACGAAAAGGGGGCAGGGGCTGAGGAGCGGTCATCCGCTTCGGTTTTGGGCTGCCCTTGCGAGGCAGCGACAACAAGGAAGATTCCATTTGAATCAACTCAAAGAGTTTGCAGGCATTCTGCGCCACTCGTTCCAGAACCTGCTGCCGATCATCGCAGTGGTGGCGTTCTTTCAGCTGGTGGTGATGCGCCAGGTGCCCGACGATGTGTGGTCGATGGCGGCCGGCCTGCTGGTGGTGGTGTTCGGTGTGGCGCTGTTTCTGCAGGGGTTGGAACTGGGCATCTTCCCGATCGGCAAAAATCTGTCGAACGAGTTTGCGAAAAAGGGTTCGTTGCCCCTGCTGATGGTGTTCGGCTTCTGCTTGGGGTTTTCTGCGGTGATTGCCGAGCCGGCGCTGATCGCAGTGGCCAACACGGCGCAGTCGATCAGCGAGGGGCGCATCGACGCCTTCACCCTGCGCCTGCTGGTGGCGACTTCGGTCGGGGCCGTAGTGGCGCTGGGCATCGTGCGTACGATCCTGGGGCAGTCGTTGCACTGGTACATGATCATTGGCTATGTGCTGGTGGTCACGGTCACCTTCTTTGCACCTGAGGAAATTGTCGGATTGGCCTACGACTCCGGCGGGGTGACCACCAACATCGTTACCGTGCCGTTGATTGCTGCGCTGGGCATTGGCCTGGCCTCATCGATTCGCGGGCGCAATCCGCTGGCGCACGGTTTCGGGCTGGTGGCGCTGGCCGTGATGGTGCCCATGATTTCAGTGCAAATGTATGGCATCGTGGTGTATTCGTTCGGAGATGAGCCGGTTGCAGACCTGCTGACCGTGCCGGGGAAGTCTGCCGAGGCGGTTGCGCATTCGGCAACGGTACAGGCGCAGAGTCTGGCCGGGCAGGTGTGGGGGTGGCTGAGCGGAATGCTGGTCGAGTTGCTGGTCATGTTCCGCGATGTGCTGCCGATCATCGTGGTGATCCTGTTCTTTCAGTATGGTGTGATCCGCAAGCCGATTGCCCACCTGCACAAGGTGATGGGCGGTTTTGTGCTGGTCATTGTCGGCCTCTATGCCTTCGTGGTCGGGTTGAAGCTCGGGCTGTTCCCGATCGGTCGCAGCATGGCCGAGCAGTTGATTGCGCTCGATGCGCTGTTCTGGATCTACGTGTTTGCATTTTCCATCGGCTTTGCCACCACCATGGCCGAGCCTGCACTGATCGCGATTGGCCTGAAGGCCGAGGAGGCGGGGCGCGGTCGTCTGCGTGGCAATACCATCCGCATTCTGGTTGCGCTGGGCGTGGCAATTGGGATTACCATTGGCGTGCATCGCATCATCACCGGCGACTCCATCCACTACTACATCATGGGGGGGTACGCGCTGGTGATCGTGCTGACCTGGCTGGCGCCGCGTTACATCGTGCCGCTGGCCTTCGACCTGGGCGGGGTCACCACTTCCGAGGTTACGGTGCCGCTGGTGACTGCGCTGGGGATTGGTCTGGCCACGCATATCGAGGGGCGTAGTGTGTTGATCGACGGCTTCGGGCTGATTGCCTTTGCGTCGATCTTTCCGATCGTCACCGTGATGCTGTATGCGCTTCATGCGGAGTACAGCGCACGGAAACAAGGAGTGGAGACATGAAGTTTTCGGTACTGGTTGCAATCCTCGCCGAGGATCTTGAAGAGAAAGCCTTAGACATTGCCAAGCAGGCGGGCGCGGGCGGAGTGACCCTGCTCAATGGCCGTGGTATTGGTGCGAAGGAAAAGAAAACCTTCTTCGGGCTGACCTATGAGGGAAGCCAGTCGGTGCTGGTGTTCGTTCTGGAGCGCAAGCTGTCGCTGAATGTGCTGAAGGCGCTGAGCCGGGGACTGGACCTGAAGAACAACAGTTGTGGCGTGGTGTTCACTCTGCCGCTGGAGCACATCTCGGGCATCGATACCGAACAGCTTCAGCAATTCGAGGACCGGATCAAGGACGAAATCTGATGACTGCGACCCCCATGCTTGTAAAAGACATCATGATCCGCGATGTAGTGACGATCTCACCCTTCGCGACCATCCGGGAGGCGATGCGGGTGATGAGGCAGCGTGGCGTGAAATCGCTGGTGGTGCTCAAGCGCGACCAGCACGACGCTTTCGGCATCATTACCTACACCAACATCCTGAAGACGATTGTCGCCGAGGAGGGCGACATCGACCTGATCAATGTATACGACATCTGCGCCAAGCCGGCGCTCACCGTGTCGCGCGAACTGGCGGTGAAGCATGCCGCAAAGCTGATGGTGAGCATCGGCATTCGCCGGTTGCTGGTCACCTCCACCAACGAACTGGTCGGCATCATCACGATGAACGACATCGTCGGTGCGATTCTGGAAATGGCCGACCAGGAACCGTTGGCCTGACGCCTGCGGTCCCTGGCTTGATCAGGGGCTGGTGGGGCCTCAGGCCGCTTCCCGGACGTCGCCCTGATCGTCTTCCGGCACGGGGGCGCTGTCGCCAAGCGTGTGGAACACCACCTGTTCCTTGCCGGTGTCTATGGTGTCGCCATCTTTCAGCAGCACGGCCTGGTTGCCCAGTACCGTGCCGTTGTGCTTGGTGCGCAGTTTGCCGCTGACGTGGCTCAGGAAGCAGCCGGTGGGGCGGCGGTTGATGACCGCCACGCATTCGTCCGGGCTGCCCAGGGCCAGCAGGATGCGGTCGATCTCCACGGTCGTGCCCGCAAAACGTCCCCATACGCCGGTGACGCTGCCGCGCGCCAGGCGGTCGCGGGCAGCGCGGGCGGCGGCGCAGGCGTAATCCAGATTCAGCGGCGCATCCGCAATGGTGGCCGAGATGTCTCTCACCCTGGCCGGTTCGAGCCATTGCGTGCGGTCCAGGCTGTGTGCGGCTGCGTTGGCGTTCAGGTATTTCAAGCGATAATCGCCCAGAAACACCACGTCTCCATGTTGCAGCAGATGGCGGGTGATGGCTTTGCCGTTGACCATCAGGGTCTGGCCATCGACCAGGCTTTCGATGAAGCGGTCATTGACGATGGTGCTGAACGCGGCATGCAGGGGCTGCAGGCTGTCGCAGGGCACCACCAGGTCGGCTTCCTGACCGCTGCCCAGGGTCAGGCGGGACTGGTCGAGGAATTTCTGGTCGATGATCTTGCCGTCCAGGCTGAGAACGATTTTCGCCATGAGTTCGAGCGGCTCCTGTTTGCGGAATCAGGCACGCCCGAACCAGCCACGCAGGCGGTTCAGGAGCGAGCTACGGGAAGGGATGTGCACCGGCCGCCCACTGGCCGGGAAGGGGGCGTCTACCCGGGCGAGTGCGACCGAGATGTTGTCGTGACCCCCACAGTCGCGGGCAATCATCACCAGTTGGTCGGCCGCCATCGGTACATTGTCGAGCGTGGCGTTGAGCACCAGTTCGATGTCCACGCCGTCGATCATGTCGTTCAGACCGTCGGAGCACAGCAGCAGCAGGTCGTGCGGCAGCAGGTCGATGATGTCGGCGGTGATGCAGCTGGGCTCGAGGCCGGCGCCTACGGCCTGGCTCACCAGATGCCGGTTGTGGCTGTTGGCCATCGCGGCCTCGTCGCTGAGGCCGGCTTCAAGCGCGCGCTGGCTGGGCGAGTGGTCGCGGGTCAGCAGGCGCAGTTCGCCGTCGCGCAGCAGGTAGGCGCGGGTATCGCCCACATGGGTGATGTAGGCACGGTTGTCATAGAGCAGGGCAGCGGCCACTGTGCAGCCCATGTGCTCGCGTCCGGGAATCCGTTCGCAGGCGGCGCGGATGCGGCCGTCGGCCTCTTCCAGCGCCCGGCGCAGGGTGGGGGCGATGGTTACCGGCCCGGTGTCAGGGTTGGACAGTGCGGTTTCGACATGACGCTCGACGATCTCCACCGCCATGCGCGCGGCAACGTCACCGGCATTGTGACCGCCCATGCCATCGGCCACCACCAGCAACCCCAGTTCGGGGCGCACGCTGACTGCATCCTCGTTGAAGCTGCGCAGGCAGCCGGTGTCGCATTTATGGGCTACGCTGAAAGGGGAATTGCCTGCCAAAGCTGTTGTACTCCCGGTTAATGATGAATAATTAATTACTTGCGTTTGACGATCCGGCCTGCTACCAAAGACCAGCGAATTATCACACAGGCCGCAGGACTATGCGATCATTGCCATGTTGTCGGCAGGGTTGATGGCTGCCTGCCGGGCAGACAACGCTTGCTGCCGGGGCGTGCGATCCGACAGTCAGCCCGGGGCAGGCCCCCGATTGTGAATTGTGATAACGTCGCGCTTGCCGTTCATGCCCGGAGCGGCCTTTCTGAGATCATGCCCGCACCTTCCCTGAAACTCGTGAAATCCGATGGTGGCGATGCCGCCCACGTTCCCCGCACGATCGGGCGCTATGTGCTGTCCGGCGAACTGGGCCGGGGAGCCATGGGCATGGTGTATCGGGCACAGGACCCGGTGATCGAGCGGCCGGTGGCGCTGAAGATGCTCAACATCGAGTTTGGCGGCGGACCACGGGCCGACATCATGCGCGCGCGGTTCATGCGCGAGGCAAAGGCAGCCGGTCGCCTGAGTCATCCCAACATCGTGACTATTTACGATGTGGGCGAGGATGCGGGCGGGCCGTACATTGCGATGGAATACCTTCCGGGGTTGACCCTACGTGAAAGCCTGGACAGCGGCGTGGTGATGCCGGTGCGCAAGATCCTGGATGTCGGTCTGTTCGTTGTGCGGGGGCTGGATTACGCCCACAAGCATGGGGTGGTGCACCGGGACATCAAGCCCGCCAACATCATGCTCGCGCGCAGCGGCATGGTGAAGATCATGGATTTCGGCATTGCCGGCGTGCCCGACACCTCGCGCACGCTGTTCGACGGGGTGATCGGCTCGCCAAGCTACATGTCTCCGGAGCAGATCGCCGGCAAACGTCCGGATGCGCGGACCGACCTGTTTGCGCTGGGCACCATGCTCTACGAGATGCTTGCCGGTCGCAATCCGTTTGAGGGCGCGTCGATTCCGGAAACCATGCATCGCGTGCTGAGCGAGACACCCCCGCCGCCGTCCACCCTCAATCCGGATGTGCCGCCGGAGTTGGATGGTGTGGTGCTCAAGGCCATCGAGAAGAAGGCCGATGACCGCTACCAGAGCGCCAAGGAACTGGGACGCGCCCTGCTCGCGATCCGCCGCGCGTTGCGCTCCGGTCAGTCCGCCCCGGTGCCCATGGGTTCGGAGGCGGGCGAGCACGAGCATGAGCAGGACCACGAGCACGAACAGGAGTTGGTCGAGTCGGCCAATGTGAGTGAGGCGGCCGAGTCGGTCGAAGTGCCTCCGCGCAGCCGGCGCCGTGACGCTTCGCGACGGCATGGCAGTGAGCGCAAGCGTAAACCTGTCGGAGCGCCATTGCCTGCACGCTGGCTGCTGCTGGCCGTGCCCCTGCTGGCGCTGGCCGTGGGTGGTGGCGTGTATCTGGCGGCCGATACGCCACTGCAGGTACCGGAGCGGCCGGTAGACCGCGTCGCAGCCGCGCCTGCTGCGCCTGTCATCCTCCAGCCCGCAGCCGCCCCGGCGCAACGGGCGGGGACGGCGCAGGAGGAGGCTCAGGCGCCACCCGCCGCCCTGTCCGGACAGGGCGCACCCATCGTCCCCGATCCTGCCGGGGCTGAGGCCGGCAGTACGCTGCCGTTGCCCGAAGTGAGGATTGCCACTCGCCTGCCGCCTGAAGCCGGGGCTGCCGCACCGGCAGAAGAGGCGCCTGCCGCCCTGGAGGCCGCTCGTGCGGCCGGGGCCGAGCCGGCGACGCTGGCAGCGGCTCCGTCCGAACCCTCGCTTGCCGACACCGCACAGCAAGCGGCCACGCCGCCGGCTGCGCGCCCGGCGGACCCCGCGCCGGCCCCGGCACGTGCCGAAACGGCGCAGCGTCCGCCAGCCGAAGCGGGTACGCCTGCCACGGTATCATTGGCAATCCTGCCTTGGGGTGAGGTGTTCGTGAACGGACGCTCTCGCGGCGTCACGCCTCCCCTGGGGCAACTCGAATTGCCGCCCGGTCGTTATCGCATCGAGGTGCGTAATGGTGGCTTCAGGCCGCATGTGCGCAACCTCACGCTGGAGGCGGGTGGCAGCTACCGTATCAACCACCGCTTCCGGGAGTGAATGTGATTTCCATCAATCAATGCGCCAGACTGCTGCCAGCCCTGCTGGTGCTGTCTGGCACCACGGCCTGCGTTACCACGACCGACGCACCGCAGAGTGCCCCGCTCTCTCCATCCGAGACACTGGCGTCTCCCTCCAGATGGTCGGCAGAGGATGGGCCGGTAGTGATGCTGATGGGTATTCACAACTATGAGCAGGGTGAGTTCGAGAAGGCCGAAGACTTCCTGCGTACTGCGCTGACGCTGGGCTTGCCGGATCAGCGCGACTGGGCACGCGCCAACAAGTATCTGGCCTTCATCCTGTGTACCAGTGAGCGCCAGGACGATTGTGCCAGTGTGTTTCGCAGCATCCTGGAGCGCGATCCGGCGTTTTCGCTGAGCCGCTCCGAGGCGGGGCACCCGATGTGGGGGCCGGTGTTCAGCGAGATCAAGCGGGAGATGGGCCGCCGCCGCTGAGGCCTGTGCCACTGGCGCTCGTCATCGGGGGGGGCTGCCGGCGCCATCCCGTTCATCCGCTTGCGTGAGGGCCATGCCCGGGCCCTTACGCAACGCGCCCAATCCTTCTTTCTTTTCCTTTTTTCCCCTCTCCTTGCTGCTTCTGCAGCATGCCGCTTTTCCTGCATGCGCTCGTATGCCGGCTCACGCATTTCCTGTCTGTCCCGAGGGCTGTCAGCCTCCAGATGAGAGCCATTCCTGTCTTGATCGTGGTCAAGGTTTTTCGGGACGCTCTTCAACACACTGATTCCGTGTTTTCGACAGGGAATCAGGGTTTTCCGCATGGAGCCGGCACGTAGGGGATTTCTGAGGGGGCGTCTGCCCGTGCCGGGTGGGGCTGTGCTGCGCCCGCCCGGAGCGCTTGAGGAAAGTGCGTTTCAGAAGGCCTGTACCCGTTGCCGGGGCTGTTTCGACGCGTGTCCGACCCGCATTGTCCGGGGTGGGGGGGGCGGCTACCCGGAGGTGGATTTCACGCAGGGTGAATGCACTTTCTGCGGTGCCTGCATCGCAGCCTGTACGCCCCGGGCGCTGGTGGGTACGGGCGGGCCTCCGGAAGTCTCCGCAGTGCGGGCGCTCTGGTCGATGCGGGCGCAGTTGGACGAGGGATGTCTGGCACGGCACGGGGTGGAGTGCAGGGTGTGCGGAGAGGTCTGTCCCGAGCGTGCGATCGTGTTCCGTCCGCGACTGGGCGGCGTGGCCCTGCCGGCACTCGATGTGGCGCAGTGCACCGGGTGTGGCGCCTGTGTTGCACCCTGCCCGGCAAGGGCGATTTCGATGGAGAGGCAGCAATGAGGATCGCAAGCCTGGTGTTGCGGGCAAAACCCGAGGATTTCGACGAATTGAAGCGAATGCTGCGCGACATTCCCGGGGTGGAGGTGCATGGCGAGTCGGTCGAAAGCGGCCGCATGGTGGTCACCGTGGAAGATGGCGAAGGCTACTCGGTGACCGACTCGATCCTTGCTATCAATCTGGCCCGGCCGGTGCTCAGCCTGACGCTGGCCTATGAATATTCCGATGAAGAACCCGGATCGACGGTATTACAGGAACAGGAGGCATGAAATGAGCATGGATCGACGCGAATTCATCAAGACGAATGCGATCGCAGCGGCGGCCAGCACCGCCGGCATCGGCATTCCGGTGGTGGCTCAGGCGCAGGCTGCGCCCTCCACTCAGGTGCGCTGGGACAAGGCTGCCTGCCGCTTCTGCGGGGTGGGCTGTTCCGTGCTCGTGGGGGTGCAGAATGACCGCGTGGTGGCGACCCAGGGCGATCCGGACGCGCCGGTCAACCGGGGGCTGAACTGCATCAAGGGCTATTTCCTGTCCAAGATCATGTATGGCAGCGATCGCCTGACCCAGCCCATGCTGCGCATGAAGAACGGCCAGTACGACAAGAACGGTGAATTCACGCCGATCAGCTGGCAGCAGGCGCTCGACATCATGGAGCAGAAGTGGAAGGCTGCCATCCGTGAGCATGGCCCCGATTCGGTGGCGATGTTTGGCTCGGGCCAGTGGACCGTGTGGGAGGGCTATGCCGCAGCCAAGCTGCACAAAGCGGGCTTTCGTACCAACAACATCGACCCCAATGCGCGCCACTGCATGGCCAGTGCGGTGACAGGTTTCATGCGCACTTTCGGCATGGACGAGCCCATGGGCTGCTACGACGACATCGAAAATGCCGATGCTTTCGTGCTGTGGGGTTCGAACATGGCCGAGATGCACCCCATCCTGTGGACCCGCATCACCGACCGGCGCCTGTCTACACCGGGTTGCGAGGTGCATGTGCTGTCGACCTTCGAGCACCGCTCCTTCGAGTTGGCCGACAACGGCATGATCTTCAAGCCGCAGACCGATCTGGCGATCCTCAACTACATCTGCCATCACATCATCGAAAGCGGTGCGGTGAACAAGGATTTCGTCGAAAAGCACGTTCGCTTCAAGCGTGGTGAAACCGACATCGGTTATGGCCTGCGCCCCAATCACCCGCTGGAGGCGGTGGCCAGCAACAACGGTTATCCCGATGCCGATGGCAAGCCCAAGGGCAACCCCAGCAAGGCAGAGGACATGAGCTTTGACGAGTTTGCCGCCTATGTGTCCGAATACACCCTGGACAAGGTGGCCAAGCTGTCGGGCGTGCCTGCCGAGCGGCTCAAGCGCATGGCCGAGCTCTACGCCGACCCGAACAGGAAGGTCACGTCCTTCTGGACCATGGGTTTCAACCAGCACACCCGGGGCACCTGGGTGAACAACATGATCTACAACGTGCATCTGCTGGTGGGCAAAATCTCGGAGCCGGGCAACAGCCCGTTCTCGCTTACCGGACAGCCCTCGGCCTGCGGTACGGCGCGCGAGGTGGGCACCTTTGCCCATCGCCTGCCGGCCGACATGGTGGTCACCAACCAGAAGCATCGCGAATTTGCCGAAAAGGTCTGGAAACTGCCGGAAGGCACCATCCCGGCCAAGGTTGGCCTGCACGCGGTGGCGCAGAGCCGGGCGCTCAAGGACGGCAAGCTGAAGTGTTACTGGACCTCCACGACCAACAACATGCAGGCCGGGCCGAACATCAACGACGAGCTTTACCCCGGCTGGCGCAATCCGGAAGCCTTTGTGGTGGTGTCGGATGTGTATCCCACCGTATCCGCACTGTCGGCCGACCTCATCCTGCCCTGCGCGATGTGGGCCGAAAAGGAAGGGGCGTATGGCAATGCCGAGCGTCGCGGGCAGTTCTGGCGCCAGCAGGTGAAGGCGCCGGGCGAGGCCAAGAGCGACCTGTGGCAGTACATCGAGTTCTCGAAGCGCTTCAAGATCGAGGAGGTGTGGCCCGAGGAGCTCATCGCGAAGAAACCCGAGTATCGCGGCAAGACCCTGTACGACGTGCTGTTTGCCAACGGGCAGGTGGATCGTTTCCCGCTGGAGGAGGTGGGCCGGGTCAACGCCCATGCGTGGGAAGGCTACATGAACTCCGAATCCGAGGAGCTCGGCTACTACCTGCAGAAAGGGCTGTTCGAGGAATACGCCGTGTTTGGTCGTGGCAAGGCTCATGACCTGGCCGACTTCGACATCTACCACAAGGCGCGCGGTTTGCGCTGGCCGGTGGTCGATGGCAAGGAAACCCTGTGGCGCTACAAGGAAGGCTACGACCCGTATGTGAAGGCGGGTGAGGGTTGGAGTTTCTATGGCTTCGACGACGGCAAGGCGATCATCTACGCCCTGCCTTACCAGGACCCGCCCGAAATGCCCGATGCCGAGCACGACCTGTGGCTGTGCACCGGCCGCGTGCTGGAGCACTGGCACACCGGCTCGATGACCCGCCGTGTGCCCGAACTGCACCGTTCGGTGCCCGAGGCGCAGGTGTTCATGCATCCCGACGATGCGCAGAAGCGGGGCCTGCAGCGGGGCATGGCGGTGAAGGTAGCTTCCAAACGGGGCGAGATTGTGGCCCGCCTGGAAACGCGTGGCCGCAACAAGCCACCGGTGGGGCTGGTGTTCGTGCCCTTCTTCGATGAGGGACGTCTGGTGAACAAGCTGATTCTGGATGCCACCTGCCCGATCTCGAAGGAAACCGACTTCAAGAAATGCCCGGTGAAGGTCACCAAGGCATAGGACGCCGCCCGTAGCCCACGAGTGCAGACATGAGCAGCAAGCCATCCCCCCCTGCCGGAGACATGAAGGCGCCAACCCGCCGCCGCTTCCTCAAGGATGCGGCCGGGGTGGCTGGTGGGGCCTGTCTGCTGGCTGCGGGTGTGAGCCTGTACTCGAAACAGGCTTCTGCGCTGCCGGCCACCGCCCTGCGTCCGCCGGGGGCTCTGGCCGAGGCCGATTTTCTGGCAGCCTGTGTGCGCTGTGGGCTGTGCGTGCGCGACTGCCCTTACGACACGCTGAAGCTTGCCGAACTGGGCGATTCGGTGGTCACCGGCACTCCGTACTTCGAAGCGCGCAGGATTCCCTGCGAGATGTGCGAGGACATCCCCTGCGTGGTGGCCTGTCCCACCGGTGCGCTGGATCGTGCGCTGACCGACATCGAGGACGCCCGCATGGGACTGGCCGTGCTCATCGACCAGGAAACCTGCCTCAACTACCTGGGCCTGCGCTGCGACGTGTGCTATCGGGTGTGTCCGGTCATCGATCGTGCAATCACGCTGGAGCGGGTGCACAACCCACGCTCCGACCGTCACGCCATGCTGCTGCCGACGGTGCACTCCGATCACTGCACTGGCTGTGGCAAATGTGAGCAGGCCTGTGTGTTGCCGGGTGAATCGGCGATCAAGGTGCTGCCCATCCAGCTTGCGCAGGGGTCGCGGGCCGAGCACTACCGGCGTGGCTGGGAAGAGAAGGAGGCCGCAGGCGGTTCGCTCATCGGCGATCAGGTCGAGTTGCCGGTGCGTGGCATGGAAGACCGGGCGTATGGCGACACCCGGCTGCGCCCCGGTGAAACGCCGCCGGTCGTGCCGGCCCCCGCCCCCGGTGGCCTGGATTCGGGGTGGAAGCCATGAGCACGCCGACAGACGCCCGCCCCGATTCCGCTCAAACTGCCGTGCCGCAACGCAGCGTGAGGGGGGCGGCCATGCGTGGCACGGTGGCCCGCCCGGGTCGCGAGGCGGTGGACAGCAAGGGTTGGCTGCGGGCGCACAAGTGGCTGCTGCTGCGTCGTGCTTCGCAACTTGGCATCCTCGCGCTGTTTCTCATCGGCCCGTGGCTGGGCGTGTGGATCGTGAAAGGCAATCTTACCTCCAGCCTCACCCTGGGCGTGCTGCCGCTCACCGACCCGTTTGTGCTGGCACAGTCCCTGGCGGCCGGCATCGTGCCCTACAAGGAGGCGCTGGTCGGCGCAGCCATCGTGCTTGCCTTCTACCTGCTGGTGGGTGGGCGCATGTTCTGCTCCTGGGTGTGTCCGGTGAATCTGGTCACCGATGCGGCCGCGTGGCTGCGTCGGCGCCTGGGGCTGAAGGGGGGCAGGGCGCCCGATGCCAGCCTGCGTTACTGGTTGCTGGCCTTCGTGCTCATTGCAGCTTTCACCACCGGTTCGCTGGCCTGGGAATGGGTCAATCCGGTATCGATGTTTCACCGGGGACTGATTTTCGGCTTCGGTCTGGCCTGGGGCGTCGTCATCGGTGTGTTCCTGTACGACCTGTTGCTGGCCAGCCGTGGTTGGTGCGGACATGTATGCCCGATGGGGGCCTTCTACGGCCTGCTGGGTCGGGCTGCGGCGCTGCGGGTGAGTGCCGCGCGACGTACGCAGTGCAATGACTGCATGGACTGCTTCGCGGTGTGCCCCGAGCCACAGGTGATCCGACCGGCGCTCAAGGCGGTGGGCCAGGCCCATCCGCTGATTCTCGATCAGGACTGCACCAACTGCGGCCGCTGTGTCGATGTGTGCGGCAAGGATGTTTTTCGCATTACGACCCGATTTGATAGGAGCGAGTCATGAACAAGAACACCCGTAATCTGCTGTTTGCCCTGATTGCCGCAGCACTGGGGCTGGGGTCGCTGGGCGTGTCGGCACAAACCACCGTGAGCAGTGTGCGTGGGGCCGATGTGGCTGCACCGGAGCTTGAGCCCGGCCATTTCCGCGTGATGCCCGACGGCCCTCCGATTCAGCGCGATTACCTGCAGCAGCCGCCGCTGGTGCCACACAAGGTGGATGGCTACGAGATTTCGGTGAATTTCAACAAGTGCATGGACTGCCACTCCTGGACACGCTACCGCGCGGCCGGGGCCACCAAGGTCAGCCTGACCCACTTCAAGGACCGTGAATCCAACGAACTGTCCAACATCTCGCCGCGCCGGTACTTCTGTCTGCAGTGCCATGTGCCGCAGACCGACGCCCGCCCGCTGGTGGAAAACCGCTTCCAGCCCGCGACCGGCATCCGCTGAGCGTGATGCAGCATGAGCAACGGGGAACGACATGAGTGACGAGAACAAGAAAGGCCTGTGCGACCGCATGCGCAACATCGGGCTGGGGGGGCTGGCGATCGCTTTCGCTGCCGGCATCATCTTCTGGGGGGGCTTCAACACGGTGATGGAGTGGACCAATACCGAGAAGTTCTGCATTTCCTGTCACGAGATGGAAGAGAACGTGTATCAGGAATACCGCAACACGATCCACTACACCAACCGGACCGGGGTGCGGGCGATCTGCTCCGACTGCCATGTGCCCAAGGAGTGGGTGCCGAAAATGATCCGCAAGGTGCAGGCCACCCGCGAGCTGTATGGCAAGGTGATGGGCACCATCGACACGCCCGAGAAGTTCGAGGCCAACCGCCTGCGTCTGGCGCAGAACGAATGGCGGCGCATGAAGGCGAACGACTCGCAGGAATGCCGCAACTGCCATGGCTACGAATACTTCGATTATTCCGTACAGGGGCGCCGTTCCAACCAGATGCACCAGCAGGCCTTTGCCGAAGGGCAGACCTGCATCGACTGCCACAAGGGCATCGCCCATTCGCTGCCACCGATCGAGCAGGATATCGGTGCCGGGCGTGAAGGCGTCTCGCCCGGCGTGTTCCATCCCACCCCGCCGACCCGCTGAATGGCGGTAACGGGACAGGATGGGGGCAATGGCCGGTGCGATGGCCCGGCTATTGCCACGAAAGCCGCACACTATGACAGCAATTGCTGATTGGGGGCTCCCCTAAAGGGGCCTGCGTGTGGTTCAATCCACCCCCATGCTCGAAGCCATCGAACTCGCCTGCCTGAAAGGCGACCGTCTCCTGTTCCGCAATCTCACCATGCAGTTGCAGCCGGGCGAAATGCTGCGCATCGCCGGCCCCAACGGTGTGGGCAAGACCAGCCTGCTGCGCATCCTGTGCGGGCTGGCCATGCCCGAGTATGGCGAGGTGCGCTGGAAAGGCGTGGATGTGCGACGCGAGCGTGAGGACTTTCACCGGGCGCTGCTGTACGTGGGTCATGCCCCGGCGCTCAACGATTTGCTCAGCCCGCTGGAAAACCTGGCGTTTTCCTGTGCCGCTGGCGGACAGCCCACTGCACAGGCCGCCTGTGCCGAGGCGCTGACACGCATCGGCCTGGGCGCACAACTCGACCTGCCGGCACGGGTGCTGTCGCAGGGGCAGCGTCGCCGGGTGGGGTTGGCGCGCCTGTTCCTCAGTGCGGACAAGCCGGTGTGGATTCTCGACGAACCCTTCACCGCACTCGATGTGCACGCGGTGGCCGATCTGGCGGCCACGCTGGAGGCGCACTGCCGGGCCGGGGGGGCTGTGGCGCTCACCACCCACCAGGATGCCCCCTTCGAGCGGCCGCCCCGGGTGCTCGATCTGGCAGGAGTGGCGTGTTGAACGGCGTGCTCGGACCTTTCTTCGCCGTGCTGCGGCGCGACCTCACGCTGGCTTGGCGTGGCCGCGCGGATGTGCTGGTGACGCTGGCCTTCTTTGTGGTGGTGGTGTGTCTGTTCCCGTTTGGTGTGGGGGCCGAAACCAACCAGTTGCGCGCGATTGCGCCGGGCGTACTGTGGGTGGCAGCACTGTTGTCGACGCTGCTGTCGCTGCACCGACTGTTTGCGCAGGACCACGCCGATGGAACCCTGGAGCAGCTCCTGCTGTCTCCTGAGCCGACCGCGCTATGGGCGCTGGCCAAGGTGTGCGCTCACTGGATCGTCACCGGCCTGCCGCTGGTGGTGGTGGCGCCGGGCCTGGCCCTGCTGTTTGATGTGGAGCAAGACGCCCTGGGTGTGCTTGTCCTATCTTTGGCGCTCGGGACGCCGATCCTCGCCCTGCTGGGCGCGGTCGGCGCCGCGCTCACCCTGGGGCTGCGTGGCGGTGGCGTGCTGCTGGCGCTGCTGGTGCTGCCCCTGTTCGTGCCGGTGTTGATCTTTGGTGCTGGAGCGGTCGATTCCCACCTCGGGGGAACCGGCGCGGCCGCCCAGTTGTTGCTGCTCGGAGGCGGGCTGCTTGGCGCGATTGCGCTGGCGCCGTTCGCCTGTGCCGCAGCGCTCAGGATTGCAGTCGAATGATTGCAGTCGAACAGTTGCAAGCGCATACATGAGTTCATCCTCCACCCTGTCCAATTCCGACGGCCGCTCGCGCAGCCTGTTCCGTTTCTCGTCGCCTGCGGTGTTCTATCCCCTGGCTGGCCGACTCGCGCCCTGGTTTGCCTGGATCGGCGCGCTCCTCACCGTTGTCGGCCTGTACATCGGTTTCTTCGTCGCACCCACCGATTTCCAGCAGGGCGAGGTGTATCGGGTGATCTTCATCCATGTGCCGGCAGCGTGGATGTCGATGTTCATCTATCTGGTGATGGCCTTCTGGGCGGCGGTGGGGCTGGTCATGAACACCCGTCTGTCCTTCATGATGACCAAGGCGCTTGCGCCGACCGGGGCCATTTTCTGCTTTCTTGCGCTGTGGACCGGCGCGCTGTGGGGCAAACCCACCTGGGGCACCTACTGGGTGTGGGATGCACGGCTTACCTCGCAACTGCTGCTGATGTTCCTGTATCTCGGTTTCATGGCGCTGACCCAGGCCATCGAGGACCCACGCCGTTCAGACCGGGCCGGGGCGATCATCGCGCTGGTCGGTGCGGTGAATGTGCCGATCATCTACTTCTCGGTGCAGTGGTGGAACACCCTGCACCAGGGCGCCTCGGTGAGCATCACCAAGGCGCCGACGATGGCCTCGACGATGCTGGCCGGCATGCTCATCATGGCGCTGGCGGCCTGGGCTTACACCATTGCGGTGGCGCTGTGGCGGGTGCGTGCCATCATTCTTGAACGTGAGCGGCATACTGATTGGGTGGCCGCCGAGCTGGATGCCGAAGAGGGGCGGGCATGATGCAGTGGGAATCGTGGAGCGCCTTCTGGGACATGGGCGGCGCAGCCTTTTTTGTGTGGGGCAGTTATTTGGTGACTGCGCTGCTGATGGCGGTGGAACTCGTGCTGGTGTTGCGCCGTCGTAAGGACACCGTGCGCCGGCTGATCCGGTTGCGGCGTGCGGCCCCGCCCGGCAAGGGCGGTCCGGTAATCGAGGAGAGTGTGCAATGAAGCCCCGTAGCAAACGACTGCTGCTGTTGAGCAGCGCCGTCGCCCTGCTGGTCGGTGCGGTCGCGCTGGTACTGACCGCCTTCCAGCAGAATCTGGTGTTCTTCCATACCCCGACCGAAGTGGCCGAAGGCAAGGCGCCTACCGGCCGGGCGTTTCGTGTGGGCGGCATGGTCGAGGAGGGTTCGATCCAGCGCGAGGCCGATGGCCTGACCGTGCGCTTTGCGATCACCGACACCGCTCGCATCATCCCGGTAACCTACCGTGGCACGCTGCCTGACCTGTTCCAGGAAGGCAAGGGTGCGGTGGTGCAGGGCGTGCTCGGGGACGATGGGCTGTTCCGTGCATCCGAGGTGCTCGCCAAGCATGACGAGAACTACATGCCGATCGAAGCGCAGTACGCGCTGGATCAGGCGCACAAGGCTTCCGAAACGGTGCAGTACTGATGATTCCCGAACTTGGTCATTTCGCGCTGATCCTCGCGCTGGTGTTGTCCCTGGTGCAGGCGACCGTGCCGATGGTCGGCGCCAACCGCAACCGGCTGGCCCTGATGGCGGTGGGTCGCCCCGCTGCGCACGGACAATTGCTGTTCATCTTCATCGCCTACGCCTGTCTGACCTGGAGCTTCATGGTCAGCGACTTTTCGGTGCAGCTTGCCGCCACCAACTCGCATACCGACACGCCTCTGATCTACAAGATCACCGGTGTCTGGGGCAACCACGAAGGTTCGCTGCTGCTGTGGGCGATGTCGCTGTCGGCCTGGACCGTGGCGGTCACCCTGTTCTCGCGCAACCTGCCCGAAGCCTTCATGGCGCGGGTGCTGGGCGTGCTGGGCTGGATCAGCGCCGGTTTCATTTCCTTCACGCTGGTGACCTCCAACCCCTTCGACCGCTTGCTGCCTGCAGTCACCCAGGGGCGGGACCTGAACCCGCTGCTGCAGGATCCCGGCATGATCATCCATCCCCCGTTGCTGTACATGGGCTATGTGGGTTTTTCGGTGGCGTTTGCGTTTGCGATTGCCGCGCTGCTCACCGGCCGGCTCGACGCCGCCTGGGCGCGCTGGTCGCGGCCGTGGACCACGGTGGCGTGGGTGTTCCTCACCGCCGGCATCGCGGTCGGCTCCGGCTGGGCCTATTACGAGCTGGGCTGGGGCGGATGGTGGTTCTGGGATCCGGTGGAGAACGCCAGCTTCATGCCCTGGTTGCTGGGCACCGCGCTGATGCACTCGCTGGCGGTCACTGAAAAGCGGGGAGCCTTCCGGAGCTGGACGGTATTGCTGGCGATCAGCACCTTCTCGATGTCGCTGCTTGGCACCTTCCTGGTGCGCTCCGGCGTGATCACCTCGGTGCATGCGTTTGCGACCGACCCCACGCGCGGTCTCTACATTCTGGCCTTGTTGGTGCTGGTGATCGGCATCTCGCTGCTGCTGTTCGCATGGCGTGCCCCGCGCCTGCAGGGCGGGGGCAGCTTTGCGCTGATGTCACGCGAATCCTCGCTGCTGGGCAACAACGTGCTGCTCGCCGTGGCTTGCGGGGCGGTGCTGCTTGGCACGCTCTATCCATTGTTCCTCGATGCGCTCAACATGGGCAAGATTTCGGTGGGGCCGCCGTACTTCGAGGCGGTGTTCGTGCCGCTGATGACCCCGGTGGTGATCCTCATGGTGATCGGCCCCTTCGTGCGCTGGAAGGGCGACGACGCGTCGCGCATCGTGCGCATGCTGTGGCTGTCTGCCATGGCAAGCGTGGTGCTGGGCGGGCTGATCGCGGTGCTCATCGACCATGTCACCTGGCGCACCGTGCTGGGCCTGGCGCTTTCTGCCTGGGTGCTCATCGGCAGCCTGCAGTTGCTGTGGCGCCGGCTCACGGAGCGTGGCAGCGCCTCCGCCGGCGCCCGGCTGCGCGGCATTCCTGCCGCGTGGTGGGGCATGTGGCTGGCGCATGTGGGGGTGGGCGTGTTCATCATCGGTGTCACCGTGGTCGGTAGCCTGGATCAGGACCTCGACGTGAAAATGCGCAATGGCCAGACCGCCGAGCTGGCGGGCTACACCTTCACCTTCAAGCGCGCTTTCGACCGCCCCGGCCCCAACTACGACGCGGCGCGTGCCGAGATTGAGGTGCGTCGCGGCGACCGCTTCATTGCGCTGCTTACCCCGGAGAAGCGTCTTTATCGTGCGCAGGGCATGCCGATGACCGAAGCCTCGATCGACATCGGGCCGTTCCGCGACGTGTATGTGTCGCTGGGCGACCAGATCGAGCCGGGGGCCTGGATCGTCAGCATCCATTACCGCCCCTTCATCAGCTGGATCTGGCTGGGCTGCATCCTGATGGGGCTGGGGGGCGTGCTGGCCGCCATCGACAAACGTTATCGCCGGCTGGCCGAGCGCACCGCGCCCGTGCCGGCTGCGGCGGCTGTACAGGCAGGGTAATCATCATGAAAGCGAAATTTCTCGTACCCTTGCTGGTGTTCTTCGCACTGGTCGGTTTTCTTGCGTACGGCCTCACGCTCAACCCGCGTGAGGTGCCTTCGCCGTTGGTCGGCAAGCCAGCGCCCGGTTTCGAGCTGGCACGGCTGGATGCGCCCGAAACGCGCTTCAGCCTCGAAGAAATGCGCGGGCAGGTGTTCCTGCTCAATGTGTGGGCCTCGTGGTGTGTGTCGTGCCGCCAGGAGCATCCTTATCTGGTGCAACTGCAGCGCGAGGGCATCGTGCCGGTGGTGGGACTCAACTACAAGGACGAGCGCGATGCGGCCCTCAAGGTACTGGCCCAGCAGGGCAACCCCTACGCGGTGAATGTGATGGACCCGGATGGGCGCATCGGCATCGAGTACGGCGTGTATGGCACGCCCGAAACCTTTCTCATCGACAAGCAGGGCGTGATCCGCTACAAGCACATCGGACCGATTCACGGCAAGGTGCTCAGCGATGTGCTGTTGCCGAAGATTGCGGAGTTGTCACGTGCGGGTTGAGCCAGGGATGAAGATGACGATGCGTGGCCTGCTGTTCGCACTGCTGCTGGCGCTGAGCCTGCCGCAGGTGCAGGCGCAGGCACAGACTCCCAACCCGGCCAGCCCGGTGAGCGATGACCCCGAACTGGACGCACGGGTGTACAAACTGGCGCAGGAGTTGCGCTGTCTGGTGTGCCAGAACGAAACCATCGCCGATTCGCGCGCGCCTCTGGCGATCGACCTGCGCAATCAGGTGCGTGAGCAATTCGCGGCCGGCAAGAGCGAGGCCGAGGTGGTGGATTTCCTGGTGTCCCGTTACGGCGACTTCGTGCTCTACCGCCCGCCATTCAAGAGCACCACCGCGCTGTTGTGGCTGGGTCCGGCCCTGCTGCTCATTGGCGGTGTCGGCTGGCTGGCCTTCCGCCTGCGTCGGCGTGCCACCGAAACCCCGCCTGAACTGAGCAACGAGGAGCGCGCCCGCGCTCGCGCCCTGCTTGAGGGCGCCCCTGCAGATTCCGAGGAGCAACGACCGTGACTGGTTTCCTGATCCTGGCCACCGTGCTGGTGGCCGGTGCCCTTTTGCTTGTCGTACCGCCCATGCTGGGTGCTGGCGCCCGCACGCGTGCGCTCACCCAGCGCCAGAAGCAGGCCGAAACCGCGCTACTCGTGCTGCGCGAGCAACTGGCCGAACTGAAGAGTGAATATGCAGCCGGCCGCATCGATGAGCAAGCCTGGCAGCGGGCCTCCGCCGAACTGGAGGCCCGCGCCCTGGAGGAGGGGCGTGCAGCCGAAGATGGCGCGGACACCCGTCCTGCGCGCGGTGCCGCGCTCATCGTTGCGCTGCTCGTGCCGCTGGTGGCCGGTGGTTTTTATCTCTCGTTGGGCGAGCCCGCAGGCCTCGATCCGGACCGCATTGCCGGCACCGGCAATGACCACCAGATCACCCCCGAGCAGATGACCGGTTTGGTTGCCCAGTTGGTCGACCGTCTCGACGCAGACCCGAGCGACCCCACCGGCTGGATCATGCTGGTGCGCTCCTTCGGCATGCTCAATGACATCGATGGCGCGGTGAAGGCCTGGCAGCGCATCGGCCACAAGATTCCCGACGAGCCCACTGCCCTGGCCGACTGGGCAGACATGCTCGCGGTGTCGCAGGACGGCGACTTCAGCGGCGACCCGGCGCGTCTGGTCAGCCGCGCGCTGGAAATCGACCCCACCCACATCAAGGCGCTGGCCCTGGCCGGAACGGCCGCCTTCGAACAGGGCGACTTCGCCACGGCTGTGAGCCGATGGGAAGCCATTCTGGCGCAGATCCCCCCGCAGGAAGAGGTGTACGCTTCGGTCCTGGAAAGCGTTAACCAGGCCCGTAGCCGGGGCGGCATGGCTTTGCTGCCTGCACCCGACCAAAGTGCTGCTGCGTCGGCCGAGATGCAGGGAAGCGCCCTGACCCTGAGCGGCACACTGTCGCTGGCGCCTGAACTGCTTGAACGGGCAAGCGCAGAGGATGTGGTGTTCGTGTTCATGCGCGGCGCGGGTGGCGGTATGCCGATTGCCGCCTTGCGCTTCACGGTCGCTGACTTGCCGGTGGCTTTCGACTTCAGCCGTGCCCAGCGCATGTCCTCCGACCCGGTACCCGATCAAGTCCAGGTGGCGGCACGGGTAGCCTTGGGTGGTGGCCCTTCGGCCCAGCCCGGCGACCTGGAGAGCAGTCTGCTCACCCTCTCGCCCAATGAGCGCGATGTAGCACTGGTGATTGATCGCGTACGAGACTGATGCACGGGCAAGCGCCCCGTCCTCGAAAAGAAAAAGCCCTCCGAAGAGGGCTTTTTTGATGCTTGCCGCAGCTGATGCGGTTTCACCTTAGCCGAGCAGGCTCAACACCTGGTTGGGCAGGGCGTTGGCCTGGGCGAGCATGGCGGTGCCGGCCTGCTGCAGGATCTGCGCCCGGGTGAGGTTGGCGGTTTCGGCTGCGAAGTCGGTGTCGCGGATGCGGCTTTGC
>WPCG01076764.1_pt1 | contig 55336 bp, 56 predicted proteins | sample 5403311 | NCBI WGS metagenome assembly WPCG01 (sample SAMN12869467, study PRJNA574797) | sludge metagenome | isolation source: wastewater treatment of Control | place: China:Beijing | collected 2019-05-17
TGACGGCAGGACGGCATGGGAACTGTCCCGTTACCATCCAATCGTGCAGGACAACAGGCAGGCAAGCCATCGGGATTGCTTGCGTGAAAGCCGGAATGCCGGAACGACAGATAGCACGGATGATAGCCGGAATTATATCAGGATTGCCGGACAGCATGCAGGGATGGCGGCAATCCTCCACGTAAGACAGACGGCAGGCAGTACATAGGATGTGAAACTTTAAAAATAGAATGGAAATGGAAACAAAAAACAAAACACGGTTCATTGCTTTTTCAAGCCAAAAGGGTGGCGTGGGAAAAAGCACCTTTACAACAATCATTGCGAGCATACTCCATTACCGGATGGGGTATAATGTGGCGGTCTTCGATTGTGATTACCCGCAGTACAGCCTTTGCCAGATGCGGGAACGGGATTTGAAAACGGTCATGCAAAACGAGGTGTTGAAAAAGTTGGCGCACCGCCAATTCTCCACCATCAACAAAAAAGCCTATCCGGTACTGCAAAGCAGGGCTGACAATACATTAAAGGATGCAGAAGCATATTTGCAATCTTCGGCTGTTCCGGTAGATATGGTTTTCTTCGATTTGCCGGGGACTGTGAATACTCCGGGACTTCTGAATACACTGGCAGGGATACACCATATCTTTTCTCCCATCACGGCAGACCGTGTGGTGATGGAAAGCACATTGAGTTTTACCGATGTATTAACGAACGTCCTCATGAAACAGGGAAAGACCTCCATCGAAACGATACGGCTGTTCTGGAACCAAGTTGATGGCAGGGAGAAATCGCACCTGTATGAAACCTACGGCAATGTCATCAAAGAGGTTGGACTGCAAGCGATGGAAACCCGCATTGCCGACAGCAAACGCTTCCGCAAGGAAAGTGAGGTGACGGCAAAAACCATCTTCCGCTCCACGTTATTGCCTCCCGATACAAGATTGATGAAATCCTGCGGATTGGACTTGTTTATCAGTGAATTTTTAAGAACCGTCAAATTGTGATCCTATGGAGAACGGAAACAGGAAAAAGCAAAATGCCCCGATTGACGAAGCGTACCTAATGTCTATCATGGCAGGTGAAACAACAAAGCCTGAACAGGCGGCAACACCCCAAGAGCCGACAGCAGAGCCTGAAAAGGAAAGGATAATGGATAAACCGGTAACCAAAGAGCGCACCCGACAAAAGAAGGTATTCGGCACAAGCTATGGCGAACGTTTTCTGAATAGCCATACGATGACCCGCCGGGGCGATAAGAGTATATACATACGGCAGGAATACCACGAACGGCTTTCACGTATCGTACAGGTTATCGGTGAGGACAAGATACCCCTGTACGCTTATCTGGATAATATTCTCGAACATCATTTCGAGCAGTTCGAGAAAGCTATTACCGATGATTTTAACGAGAAGTTTAAACCCATTTTTTAAAGTAATTGATTATGATAAACAGAATGAAAATAAAAATAAGATTACAACGGGAACAGGTATTGCAGGTTGAGCAATACAAATCAACATTCTTAAAACCGACCGGATTAGTCGCAAGGCAGGGGAAATCGATATACATAAGCCCCGATTTCCACAAGAGAATATCCCGTATCGTCTTCATACTCGGAGACGGAAAAATCACACTTTCCGATTATCTGCATAATGTGTTGAAACACCACTTTGAGAATTTCAGCGATGAAATAAAGATAATTTCCGTTGACAAGCAAGAACCAATCATATAGTTATGGAAACAGTGATTGTAATATGCCTTATTATCGTCATCATACTTTTACTGAAAGACAAGGTGGTTATCCATAGGGTCGTCCGCAGGGAGGAAAAACAGGAAAACGAAAGACCCGACCTGCCGGATATTATGGGGCGTCCCAAATCCGCAGAGAGAAATGGGGTGCTTATGAGTGCCACTAAAAGCCAAACAGAAGAAAGTCGAAAGATGGCTGATAATTTTGCAACAGAAACCTACGGGGAAAATAATGATTGGAAAAATCCGCAAGATCAGGGAGAGCCGGATGAAGATTCCGGAATTAAATCCGATTTTGAAAATGGGGAAGACGAATGGGATGATGATGGGTTTCAGGACAGGGACAATGAGTTTGCCACAGGGGTTACCTTTGAAGAACTGACTACCGTGGGGGCATTGTTGGAGCAAGAAGTGCTTGAGCCAGCCCTGCAACAAAAAGCGGTGGATATAGTTCAGCGTTTACAAGGAACTGAATTGTTCAGTCTGCTCGAAAACTCAATGGAGGGGGCTTCCCGGAAAATTGCAAAGTTGCTGGATAAGAGCCTCTCCACCGGAACGGATTTCAGTTCTCCCGTTTTGCGGAAAAATGATTTGGAAAATTTCGACATCGGGGAGTTCGTCTGAATGGACGGCTTCCCTTTGTTTTTTTAAAGTATGGAATGTGATATACCATATATTATTAATCACCACAAAACAGAACAGGTATGATAAATTCAAAAAACGATACAGATTATATATTCGAGGAATACAAAGGATATACTATAGTAAGTCATAAAAAAAATGTTGTCGAAAAGGACATAAACAATCTTATTATTGTTTTCCGTTCAGACGAGTTCCCGAACTACGGGTATATTGTAGGACTTGATGACAGCAAACTATCAGGAAACAGAAAATCCTTACCCCACAATATGGACGACGCAAAAGCCTACATTGATTGGGCGGTTAAAATCCGTCAGGAGCAAAGTAAAAATAAGGTGGAAATACCCAAACCACGAAAAAGCAAAGGACGAAGAATGTAAGGGGTTAACCCGAATTGTAAATAATAATTGAAAAGTAGTCCACTAAAATAATTGAAAAATATACCGCCGGTTAAGGAAACGTCAGGCTTCGGAAAGTTTGGCGTTTTTTTATGCCTTTTACTTAACACAATACCATACCCTGCCAAAAAATTCCACTGGCGACAACTATCAAATAATGCTTCGATTTCCATTAGACTTTTGTTCCGAAGCCCGCAACAGGCGGGGAAGTAGTAACAAAATAAATTCAGTTTAACATGGAAAGACTTAGTAAAAAAGCGTTGCTGACCGGCGTTGTGCTCCTGTCGGCATTCGGAGTGTTCGCACAGGGAAGCGGCTCTGCCGGTATCAATGAAGCCACACAGATGGTTACAAGTTACTTTGACCCGGCGACCAAACTGATCTATGCGGTGGGTGCGGTGACAGGTTTGATCGGGGGTGTAAAGGTGTATCAAAAATTCTCATCGGGTGATCCCGATACCAGTAAAGTGGCTGCCAGCTGGTTCGGGGCTTGCATCTTCCTGATCGTAGCGGCAACCATTCTTCGTTCATTTTTCCTGTAAAAAAACGAACAAGTTATGTCGAGAAACGAAAGAATGAAAACGCCATTAACCTACTATGGGGGGAAACAAGGTCTGGTACATATCATACTGCCACTTATTCCAAGGCATCAAACCTATGTTGAACCCTTTGTAGGTGGCGGAGCTATATTTTGGGCAAAGCCACCCTCGAAAGTCGAGGTGGTAAATGACTACAACCGGGAACTTATCAATTTCTATGAGGTCTGCAAGAACAATTTTGTGGAATTGGAAAAGCTGATAAGGATCAGTTTGCATAGCCGTTCACTACACAATGACGCACAAGCTATTTATAACAATCCGCACCTGTTCTCCAACCTTCAAAGAGCCTGGGCAGTTTGGGTGCTGTGCAACCAGTCGTTCAGTTCAAAGATAAATGGTAGTTGGGGATATGATAAAACAGGATCTACAAGTACTTTGAAATTATTCAACAAACGGCAATCATTTACAGAAGAATACGCCATTCGATTGCAGAATGTGCAAATTGAAAATACCGATGCACTACGGATTATCAACTCGCGCGATTACGAACAGGCATTTCATTACTGCGACCCTCCCTATATCAATACAGACTGCGGACATTACGACGGATATTCCCGTGAAGATTTTTTGGCACTTCTCAAATGCCTTTCCGAAGTAAAAGGAAAGTTCCTTTTGAGCAGTTATCCAAGTACTGAACTGGCAGAGTTTACGAAAAAGCACAATTGGTACAATATCAAACTTCATCGGGAGGTAATTGTGGATATCAACAGGGGAAAGCCGAGGAAAAGAAAGATTGAAGTGCTTACCGCAAATTATGAATTAAAAAAGCAATTAGATTATGGGCAATTACAATATCAATAAAGGTATCGGCAGGACGGTCGAGTTCAAAGGATTGAAAGCACAGTACCTTTTCATGTTCGCCGGAGGTTTGCTCGCTGTGCTTATCCTCGTTATGATTATGTATATGGCAGGGGCAAATTCGTTTGTGTGCCTGTTTATCGGGGCAGTCGGCGGATCGCTTGTCGTATGGCAGGCATTTGCAATGAACCGTAAATATGGAGAACACGGATTGATGAAAGCAGGGGCAAAGAAAAAGCACCCGAAATACATCATCTGCCGCAAAGCGGTACACCGCTATTTGAAGTATAACCGTAAACCCACTGCCCTATGAGAAATACAGCAAAAACCACAACGTTGGAAAGCAAGTTCCCATTACTGGCGGTGGAACACAACTGCATCGTTTCAAAGGATGCGGACATCACGGCTTGCTTTCGTGTACACCTGCCGGAATTGTTCACGGTAGCATCTGTGGAGTACGATGCCATCCATTCGGCATGGCACAAGGCTATCAAGACCTTGCCGGACTACTCCATCGTCCACAAACAGGATTGGTACATAAAGGAGAACTATGCGCCGGATATTGCACAGGACGGTTTGAGTTTTCTTGCCAAGTCCTATCAACAGCATTTTAACGAACGTCCTTTTTTAAACCATTACTGTTACCTGTTCCTGACCAGGACGACCAAAGAGCGGATGCGGATGCAAAGTAACTTCAGTTCACTTTGCAAAGGTGTCCTCATCCCAAAAGAGATAAGGGATAAAGAAACCGTCCGCAGGTTCATGGAAGCGGTGGCACAATTTGAGCGTATAGTAAACGATAGTGGTTTTGTCAGACTGGAACGTTTGACCGATGATGACATCATCGGTACACGGGACAAACAGGGATTGCTCGAACAGTACCTCACCCTGTCAAGGGAAACTGGAACACCCATGCAGGATATCGTTTTGGGAAGTGAGGATGTGCGTATCGGTAACAACAGGCTGTGCCTGCACACGCTTTCGGACACGGATGATTTGCCCAATACGGTATCGGCGAGTACGAGGTATGAAAAACTGTCCACGGACAGAAGCGATTGCCTGTTGTCCTTTGCCTCTCCGGTGGGGCTGCTCCTAAGCTGTAACCACATCTACAACCAATATTTGTTTTTGGATAACAGCAATGAGAACCTGCGCAAGTTTGAGAAAACCGCAAGGAATATGCACTCGATGGGAAGATACAGCCGTGCCAACCAGATTAACAAAGAATGGCTCGAAAGGTATCTGAACGAAGCCCACAGTTTCGGGCTTTACTCTATCCGTGCACATTTCAATGTGATGGCATGGTCGGATGACCTGAATGAACTCAAACAGATAAAGAACGATACCGGTAGTGCGTTGGCCTTAATGGAATGCAAGCCACGCCACAACACCACGGATGTTGCCACGTTGTACTGGTCTGCAATGCCAGGGAATGCGGGTGACTTTCCTGCCGAGGAAAGTTTTTATACGTTCATCGAACCTGCATTGTGTTTCTTCACCCAGGAAACCAACTACCAAAGTTCGCCATCGCCGTTCGGTATCAAGATGGCAGACAGGATCACGGGAAAACCCATCCATCTGGATATTTCCGACCTGCCGATGAAAAAAGGTATCATCACGAACCGCAACAAATTTGTTTTGGGGCCATCAGGTTCGGGAAAATCATTTTTCACCAATCACATGGTGAGGCAATATTTTGAACAGGGTGCGCATGTGTTGATCGTGGATACCGGAAACAGCTATCAGGGGTTGTGTGAATTGATTAAAGGCAAGACCAAAGGTGAGGATGGTGTTTACTTTACCTACAGCGAAGATAACCCCATCGCCTTTAACCCCTTTTTCACCGAGGACGGTGTGTTTGATATTGAGAAAAGGGAAAGTATCAAAACGCTCATCCTTACACTTTGGAAACGTGACGACGAACCGCCGAGCCGTTCGGAAGAAGTGGCGTTATCCAACGCCGTGAGCGGTTACATCGAGCGCATCAGGCAAAACGATGGCTACCCGTCTTTCAATGGCTTTTATGAGTATGTGCAGGGCGATTACCGCAATGTATTGGAGGACAAAAAGGTAAGGGAAAAAGATTTTGACCTTGCTAATTTTCTGAATGTACTCGAACCTTATTACAGGGGAGGAGAGTACGACTACCTGCTGAACTCCGATAAGCAACCCGACCTGCTTTCCAAACGCTTCATAGTCTTTGAAATTGATGCGATAAAAGACCATAAAATCCTCTTTCCCGTGGTAACCATCATACTTATGGAGGTATTCATCAACAAGATGCGCAGGCTTAAAGGTGTGCGTAAACTGATACTGATTGAGGAAGCGTGGAAAGCCATCGCAAAAGAGGGTATGGCAGAGTATATCAAATACCTCTTTAAGACTGTCCGTAAATATTTTGGTGAGGCTATCGTGGTAACGCAGGAAGTGGACGACATCATCCAATCACCGATTGTCAAAGAGAGTATCATCAACAACAGCGACTGTAAAATCCTCCTGGATCAACGCAAGTACATGAACAAGTTTGACGACATCCAGACGATGCTCGGACTGACGGAAAAGGAAAAATCCCAGATCCTTTCCATCAATTTAAACAATGACCCAAGCAGGCTTTACAAGGAAGTGTGGATCGGGCTAGGTGGAACGCACTCTGCAGTGTATGCCACGGAGGTGTCGCTCGAAGAATACCTTGCCTACACTACCGAAGAAACCGAAAAGATGGAAGTCATGCAACTGGCATCCGAACTGGACGGCAATGTGGAACAGGCTATCAAGCGCATTGCCCGGGAAAGACGTGAAAACGAAAACAGTTATTAATCATTTAAAAAAACAGGAACAATGAAAAAAGTAATGTTACTGGTGTGTACGGCAATAATGCTTGCCGTTGCACCGTCCGCAAAAGCACAATGGGTTGTTGTTGACCCGTCAAACCTCGCATCGGGCATCCTTAATTCTGCCAATGAAATTGTGCAGACTTCATCCACCGTTTCAAACGTGGTAAAAAATTTCAATGAGGTAAGGAAAGTGTACGAGCAGGGCAAAGAGTATTACGACAAGTTGAAAGCGGTAAACAACCTTGTGAAAGATGCCCGTAAGGTGCAACAGACGGTTTTGCTCGTGGGTGATGTGTCCGAAATGTATGTGCAAAATTTTGGAAAGATGATGAACGACCCCAATTTCAGCTCGCAGGAACTGACGGCAATCGCCTACGGATATTCCTCATTACTGAACGAGAGCACCGAACTGTTGAAAGAGTTGAAACAGATTGTCACCGCATCCTCACTTTCCATGACCGACAAGGAACGTATGGATGTCATCGACAGGGTTTACAAGGAGGTCAAGGACTACCACAGCCTTGTCCGGTACTATACCAACAAGAATATCTCCGTGAGCATTTTGAGGGCTAAAAAGCAGAATGACACCCAACGGGTGCTGGAATTGTACGGTACTCCCGAACAAAAATACTGGTAAGCTATGGAATGGAATAATCTTCATGAAATCCTGCGCTCGCTGTATGATGACATGCTCCCGCTATCCGCTAATATGGCGGCAGTGGCAAAGGGCATCGCCGGACTGGGTGCATTGTTCTACGTGGCATTGAAAGTATGGCAGGCGTTGAGCCGTGCGGAGCAGATAGACATTTTTCCTCTGCTCCGACCGTTCGGCGTGGGGATTTGCATTATGTTCTTCCCGACCATCGTATTGGGAAGTATCAATGCGGTGGCAAGTCCGGTGGTGAAAGGTACAAACGCCATGCTCGAAAATCAGGTGCTCGACCTGAACAAGTTGCAGGGACAAAAAGACCTGCTGGAAAGGGAGGCGATGCTCCGCAACCCTGAAACAGCCTACCTCGTAAGCGACGAGGAATTTGACAAGAGATTGGATGAATTGGGATGGTCGCTACCCGACCTTATGGCGAATGCGGGGATGCGTATGGAACGTGAAATGTACGATTTGAAGAAAGGCATCCGTAACTGGTTTCGTGAATTGCTGGAAATACTATTCCAAGCAGCGGCACTGGTCATAGATACTATACGGACGTTCTTCCTGATCGTGTTGAGTATCCTCGGGCCGATAGCCTTTGCGATAAGTGTATGGGATGGTTTTCAATCCACACTTACGCAATGGCTGACCCGATACATTAGTGTGTACTTGTGGTTGCCTATCGCCGATATATTCAGCGCCATGCTTGCCAAGATACAATCCCTGATACTTGAACGGGATATCGACAAGCTTAACGATCCAACATTTATACCCGACACGTCCAACACGGTGTATATCGTCTTTATGATAATCGGAATACTGGGTTACTTCACCATTCCAACGGTGGCGGGCTGGGTCATCCAGGCCGGAGGTGCAGGAAACTATATGCGCAACGTCAACCAGACTGCATCGAAAACCGGAAACATCGCCGGAGCGGGAGCGGGGGCAGTTGCGGGCAACATCGGTGGCAGGTTAATGAACAAATAAAAAATATTGGTAAAGATGGAATTTAAAACACTAAGGAATATAGAAAACAGCTTTAGGCAAATACGCCTGTACGCCATCGTATTTGCGGTGATCTGTATTTGCGTGGCAGGATATGCCGTTTGGCAATCCTACCGGTTTGCGGAGTTGCAACGGGAAAAGATTTATGTGTTGGATAATGGCAAATCATTGATGTTGGCATTGTCACAGGATGCAAGCATCAACAGACCCGTCGAGGCAAGGGAACACGTCCGGCGTTTCCATGAACTGTTCTTTACGCTCGCACCGGATAAGAATGCTATCGAAAGCAATATGAAAAGGGCTTTCAATCTTGCCGATAAATCGGCTTTTGATTATTACAAAGACCTTTCGGAAAAGGGATATTACAACCGTATCATTGCGGGCAATGTGCAACAGCGTATCGAAGTGGACAGCGTGGTCTGTAACTTCGACACCTATCCCTATTCCGTCAGGACGTATGCCAGGCAATTTATCATCCGGTCGAGCAACGTTACAAGGCGAAACCTTGTGACCTCCTGCTATCTCGTGAACTCCGTCCGCTCGGACAACAACCCGCAGGGTTTCAATATTGAAAGGTTTTCCGTATTGGAAAACAGGGACATGGAAGTTATCAATCGCTAAAAATAAAAATTATGGAAGTAAAATCAGATTTGAACACGTTTGCCAAAATCCTTACGGAGAAAGGATATGATGGCTATTTTCACACGGAGGGTGCATATGCCGGAAAGTTGAAAGAGAGCATAAGCAAATATCTCGAAAACTGTCGGAATGGCTCGGAGGGGACACCCAAGCCGGAACTGTTGTTGACAAGCTACCTGCAATGGTCGGGTGAGGACGACCCGTATGTGGTATGTAATATGTATGTGAGCCACAAGAACGGAAAATTTTCTCTCGAAAAAATGGAAATTTCAAGGAAAGACAATTACGGGCAACTACTGAAAAAATCGGAATTGGCAAACCTGTCCGTGATGACCGTACCCAAAGCAAGGGAGGCAATCGCTATGGTGAATGATGCTCCCAAGCAAAAGACAGTTTGCCCCAACAGGCGTTTCAGGCGCTAAGAACGGGAAACAGTCAAGGTATGAAGAATTTAAGGACATCTGTCAATAATTGGTTTGATAAGCTCAACGGGCAATGGCGGGCGATGCCTGTAAAAAAACAGCACCGCTGTACCCTGCTACTCTTTTCGGTGTATGCCCTATTATCCATTATCGTACTGGTTAATGTGTGCTACGATGTGGCAAAGCCCGGTAACACCATCAGGATAGAGCATATCGAAAATCCGGTCATCAGGCAGGACAAACCCCCGGTTTCCCCGCAGGACAGTATTACAACAACTTTAGAAAATAAAAAATATGGAAGACAATGAAAATAAGAAAGTGACTATTTTGGTAGAAGACAAAAACCAAAATATCGGAACGGATGCACCCCAAGACGGTGCGCCGGACAAATCCGACAAGCTGACAAAACCCATCATTTTTGCACTTATGGGTGTGGTATTTGTCGGCTGTATGTATTTAATCTTCAAACCATCCTCCAATAAGAATAAGGTAGAGGATATCGGTTTGAACGATGTCGTGCCACAGGCTACCGATGCAGGGCTTCAATCCGACAAGCAGAAGGCTTATGAACAGGAAATATTTGAACAAAGAATGGAGGAAAACCGCAATGCGCTTCTGTCGTTATCCGACTACTGGAGTGGGGATAGTAATTCCGATATGGAAGATGAACTGCCGGGTTACGACTACGAAAACAGTAATGCTTTCAGGCGTGCAACACGCCGGAACAACAATCCTGCCGTGGAAAGTTATCGGGATGTACAGGGCACGTTGAACTCGTTCTATGACAACTACGATGATGAAACAGAAGAACTTCGCAGGCAGATTGACGAATTGAAAGAACAGTTGGCTGAAAAGGAAGTACCACCGGCAACAACTTTGGAAGACCAACTGGCTTTGATGGAAAAGTCATACGAAATGGCATCACGTTACCTGCCGTCAAATATGGCACATCCCAATAATGCAGATACGGCTGCTACGGCAAGGAGTGCCTCGGAAAAGGAACACTTCGTTTCATTCACTCCTGAAAGGAAAAATACGGTGTCCGCATTGTACCGTGAACCTGCCGACAGTGCTTTTTTTGCAAATTTGACTGAACCCCGAAACCGTGGCTTTTATACGGCAGGTGTTTCGCAACAGGTCATACAGCCAAAAAACAGCATCAGGGCGGTAGTGCAGGAAACACAGGTTGTAACCGATGAAAGCGGTGTGCGGGTACGATTATTGGAAACGGCACAAACCCCGATCCGTTCCATTCCGGCAGGAACAGTATTAACGGCAAACGCCAAGTTTCAGGGAGGCAGGTTGCAACTAAAGGTAACATCCATTGAATTTGAGGGTAACATTATCCCGGTCGATATAACCGTGTATGATGTGGACGGACAGCAAGGATTATACGTACCCTATTCCCCCGAAATGAATGCGTTAACCGAAATCGCATCCAATATGAGCCAGACCTCCGGAACATCCTTTATGATGACCCGTTCGGCGGGGCAACAAGTAGCCTCTGACCTTTCCCGTGGGGTGGTGCAGGGCGTATCGGGGTACTTCTCCAAAAAAGTAAGGACACCCAAAGTAACCGTCAAAACCGGTCATCAACTTTTTCTCGTTTCAAAAAATTAAATGTCCAACACTAAAAAATCAGAATGAAAATGAAAGCAATATTTAAAAACCTATTGGCAACGCTCTGTTTAATGGCCTTTATTACCGGTGCGGATGCACAACAGGTTGCATCCAATACGACAAAATTGAGCATGGGTAAGGTCGAACCTTACGAAATGGTGGTGACGTATAACAAGACTTCACACCTGATCTTTCCGTCCGCAATACGCTACGTGGACTTGGGTAGTGAATACCTTATCGCGGGTAAAGCCGAAGATGCGGAAAACGTACTTCGTATAAAAGCAAGCGTAAGGGATTTTAAAGAGGAAACCAATTTTTCGGTTATTACGGACGATGGCCGGTTTTATAATTTCAATGTCCGTTACCATCCCCGTCCCTCAACGCTGAATTACGATCTGCTCACCATGCAAAAAGCAACGCACAGGGAAAATGTCAATGACGTGCTGTTTGAGGAATTGGGAGGCAATTCGCCGTCGCTGGCCGGATTGCTCATGGAGACGATTTATAAGGAGAACAAAAGGATTGTAAAGCATATCGGCTCGAAAAGTTATGGCATACAATTCCTGCTGCAAGGCATCTACGTCCATAACGGAAAATTCTATTTCCATACTGAACTGCGCAATAGAAGTAATGTACCGTTTAATATTGACTTTGTGAATTTTAAAGTGGTGGATAAAAAAGTAGCCAAACGTACCGTGGTACAGGAAAAGCCAATGATCCCGTTGCGGATGTACAAACCGCCCGGTGAAATCAAGGGCAATACTACCGATCAAAACGTCTTCCTGCTCGACCAGTTTACCATTACGGACGACAAGGTGCTGGTGATTGAGGTTTTTGAAAAAAACGGTGGCAGGCAGCAGGTATTGCAGGTGGAAAACACCGACCTCGTACACGCCAGGTTGATAAACGATATGCACCTGAAAATTAATTAATTCAAACAGAAAAGAATATGATAAAATACATTTTTACCGTGGTACTTGCCATGCTATGCATTACGGTAGTACATGCACAGCGTATGCTCCCCAAACAAAAGGGTGTGGAAATAAATGCAGGAATGTTATCCAAAGAGATAAACGAAAATTACTACCTGAATTTGACATTGACCGTGAACGGAAAGAGCGGCAATTATTGGATATACGGTGCGGAATATACCCATCAGCTTTCCGCTTACAGGGATGTGCGGATACCGCTCGAAACCTATACGGGTGAGGTGGGCTACAGTCTCCAGCTATTGGGCGATATAAGAAAGAATATCGCACTGAATGCGGGGCTTACAGCCGTGGCTGGTTACGAGACCATTAACCGGAGCGAAACGGTGTTGCCTGACGGCTCGACAATCCTCGATAGTGACAATTTTGTTTACGGTACAGGCGGTCGGCTTTCGTTGGAAACATACCTGTCCGACCGCTTTGTATTGCTCCTGCAAGGCCGTACCAAAGTGCTATGGGGTACGGATTTGAAACAGTTCCGTCCATCGGCAGGGATCGGACTAAGGTTTAACTTTTAACTTGATTTGCTATGACAGTATTAATCAGAAAATATAGGCTAAATTCCCTGGTATTTATTATGCTAATGGCAACGTTGATTTGCTCGGTGGTGCTGACCTCCTGCGAAAAGAATGAACTTGAAATACAGCAAAATTACCCTTTTGAGGTACAGGTGATGCCCGTACCCAAAGAGGTCGCCAATGGGCAAACCGTTGAAATAAGGTTTACCATTGAACAGTCGGACAATTTCCAGGATGCGGAATACTTTATAAGGTATTTCCAGTTTGACGGGCAGGGTACATTGCGGTATTACGACGAACCGCCATACATGCCCAATGACCTGTATCTCTTGCCACAGACGCAGTTCAGGCTGTATTACACCTCGCAATCCACCGTATCACAATCGTTTGATATTTGGATATCGGACAACTTCGGTAACGAAAAGCAATTGAACTTTCAGTTTAACAGCCGTGATTAAAGACGGAAAAATCCTGCCCGTGTGGTGGGATTTTTTCATTTTAACTTATTCATATTTCGTGTTTTCGTGTGATCGGAACATTTTTTTGTATCTTTAAGAGCGGAATATAATACTTGTAGTTATGGATGGAACATTGGTTATAGGCATAATTGCTTTGGTCTTGGGATTGGGGCTGCGTTACTGGATTAACCGTCGGAAGTTTTACAGGCAAAGCCCTACCGGAGCGGAGGGCTTTTCTTCCTATGAAAAGTCGGTGTTTATCCGGATTGTTGAACGTATCGGCAAATTGGTAGCCCTTGCATTGATTATATTCGGTCTGCTATTCCTTTGGAGTTATTCAAGGGAGAAAAAAGCAAGCGAAAAAGTATTGCCTGACACGGAGATACAAAGCCCACAATAATAACAAAACGATATTATGGTACGGTACAGATTTAAGCGGTCTGTACCGTTTTTTTATATCAAGTTCCAACTATGCTTAATAAAATTGAGTGCCAAAATAATGTTGCGTAAGAAAATCCGTTATCTTTGCTATTGAAAAATAATATACTTAAAGTGTTTTTGCTTTAAGTCTCGGTACTGAAAACTGGTAATTTTTAAGACAACGGGACGATAAGTAAGAATACTCGCGCCATAGGCGTGGGTGCTCGCTTATTCGTTGTCAGGCATACCAGTGCCTCAGTATCGGTAAGTTGGGTTGCCTGCGCCTTTTTTTGCGGGCTTAGCTGTTTTAAAACGAATATTATGGACACAGGAAAAGACAACACGAACAAAGTAAGGGTAGCAATCATAGATAGCTTTAAAGAGTTTAGGGATATGTCTGTAAAACAACTCGAAAATACGGGTTATACAGTATTGTTCCAAACAGATAATGGAGAGGATGCCTTGCAAAAAATCAGTGATAATGACCGGTTACCGGATGTCTGTATCATAGAGGAAGACTTTTCTACGGCTAAACTTCTACTTGAAAAGCATCCCGATTTAAAAGTTTTAATCTCCAGTACGGAAGATGATGAAGAAAGCGTAACGGATATGCTGAAAATAGGTGTATCGGGATATATATTGAAATATGCCGATCCCGATGAAATGTTAACAGCCATTGACGTATTGAATGGAAACCGGAAATATTTCAGCGTGGGGATCAGCGGGATAGTAACGGAATATTTTAAAAATCAGTCGCAATCTTAGGTTTCTTTGTTACTTTCTTTTCCCGTTTCAACTCACGAAAGAAAGTAACCTAAATCCGGAAACAATAAATTAGGATATTGAATATCCTATAAAACTATTGGCAACCTGTTTGAAAAATACAGACATAGGGATGAATGTGTTTTTCAAAGAGGTTGTACCGCTTTTTCCAGCAAAAAAACTGTCCCGACCATCGGGAGGGTCTGTCTTTTTGCCCGTCCGATTTTTCGGGTAAAGCTACGGGAACGGCGTACCGCTCCCGTAATGTTTAGCCCAAAATAGTGTTTATGAATTGCAGAATACATAACCATCTTCAAACCAGTAGTCGCCCATAAATAAGTCATGGGCAAACTTCTCATAGTCAAAGTAGGATAAAACGAACTCCGGCAAATCGTAGCATTGTTCGACATAATTATAAGCGTAATCTTCTTCGTCCTCATATTCGCCCACATATTCGTTTTCAAAGCCTCTTATCAGGTCATATATATCTTCATCCGAAAAACTGTGACTACGATTATTACACCATATCATAAATGGCTCCTGCTGGCTTTCTTCCATATCATCCAAAGCCTCCAAAACGTCAAATATTTTATCGCTTATCCAACTTTCGGAAATTAAATCTTCAGGGATATTCTCGAAGTCCTGAAACATAAACTCGGGATCTCTCTCGTCTTTGTGCAGCTCCCTGCAAGCGGTGTAAAATTCGTCCTTGTCTGAATAGTTGGAGAGGTTTAACCACTTGCCAAAAAGTGAACCTGCATTATATTTTCCGTATGTGCCGACATATATACTCGCTTCCAATGTGTTGATTTGATGTGCCATTTCTTTACTGTTTAATTGTTGATTGATTTCTTGTGATTTATTCGGCAATGAGAGGAGGTGTTGTTTTGTTTCAATACCATTTTTCCAATGCTTTTAATCCTCATGCCTGACATTTTTTTTATTCGTGTAAAGAGCCGGAGTATGTTATGTTTCGTTTCGGGAGCATAATAGGTTAGTGTTTAGGCGACACAAGGTTTTGAAAAAAAATACTACCAACGGTGGAGATTTTTTTATCAAACTTGCTTGACCTTTTGTCGGTGTTAAGAACACGTTCATACCTTTGCTCCAAAGAAGCGGACATAAAACATACAGGCTGTTTGCATAAAATCAATCGTGGAAGCTATGAGGATGGCATTGGTAAAATGGTTCTAAACTGGCAAACAAAGCCAAACAATTATGCTGAAAAGCCACTCTAAAACACACAGTTTATCAACTCTTTAAGTTTGTCGATGCGGAGTTTTCCCCATTTGTAACAAGCAAAAAGAGTTGAATATGGAAGATGATAAAACGAACGATTTAACTCCTGAAAGAGTAGTTCAAATCTTAAAAAAGAAAGGAACGGAGGTCGATATAGAGGGAGCGAAAACAATCTTGGCATTTGTCAAGAAAATTGCCAGTATTGCAGTAAATCAATATCTAAGGGGAAACCTTTAGTTGTATCAAAAGAGAAATGTTGTAATGAGAAAAGCTGATTTATATATACGTGTATCGACCGATGAACAGGCAGACAAGGGATATTCAACCCGTGACCAAGAAGACCGTTTAAGAAAATATTGTGAACTCAAAGGCATTCCAATAAGGGATATCTATGTAGAAGACCATTCGGCTAAATCTTTCAAACGCCCCGAATGGCAGAAATATTTATCCAAACTACGTAAATCAAAAAATAGCAAGGTCGGGAGTTTGTTGCTTTTTACAAAATGGGACAGGTTCAGTAGGAATGCAGGTGACGCCTATCAAATGATTAACCAGTTACGGATATTAGGTGTTGCTCCCGAAGCAATAGAACAGCCCTTAGACCTGACTATTCCCGAAAATAAAATCATGCTTGCATTCTATCTTGCTGCGCCGGAAGTTGAAAATGACAGACGGGCATTGAATGTTTTTCACGGAATGCGCAGGGCAAGAAAAGAGGGGCGATATATGGCTACTGCTCCGTTGGGATATGTAAACAAGATGACAGAGGACAAAAAGAAATATATTGCTCTGCATGAAATTGAAGCCCCCATATTGAAATGGGCATTTGAACAAATCGCTACAAGTAATTTCAATACGGAACAGATATGGAAGCAGGCAAAGAAAAAAGCCAATGGCATAGGTCGATTTAGCAGAAATAGTTTTTGGAGAGCTATACGAAACCCATTGTATTGTGGCAAGATCTTTGTTCCTCCCTATAAGGAAGAAAAAGGATATTTTGTAAAGGGACAGCATGAACCATTAATTAGTGAGAAACTATTTTGGGAAGTTCAGGATGTTCTCGATGGAAGAAAAAAGAAGATAAAACCCAAGATAGTGTCTAACGATGATCTCCCGCTTAGAGGTTTTCTCAAATGTCCTAAATGTAATAGGATGCTGACAGGGAGTTCCTCAAGGGGTAAGTTGGGAGTTTACTACAATTATTATCATTGTAGTACATCATGTGGAGTAAGGTTCAAAGCCGAAACAGTTAATGAGGCTTTTATAAAACAACTACGGTATATGTCGCCAAAGCCTGGTATGGTTGACGTTTTTATCGAAGCATTCATAAAAGACTTCAACAACAAAACCAAAACACAAAACGTAGAAAGGGCAAATATAATAGGTGAAATTGATGCATTGAACAAACGCTATCAAAATGCACTTTTAAAGAATGCCGATGGAGAAATGGCAGATGATGATTTTAAGGAAGTAAAGAAATTAACCAAAGGGAAAATAGAGGTTCTAGAACGAAGATTAAACGACTTGGCAACAGTAGGGACGGAGATTAAGGATTTGGTAGCGAGTGCCTTAAAAAAAGTCGCAAACATTGATAGACGGTATGAGAACGGGGATATAGAAGAAAAAAGGATTATATTGGGTTCGATGTTCCCTGATTTTTTGGAGTTTGACGGAATAAAACATCGAACCCCGAGACTAAATTCTGCGATTGCTCTTATCTATCAATCTAACAATAAGTTACAGGAACAAAAAAGCGGGACAAGTCTCTCTTTTTTTGACTTGTCCCGCTGGGTACACCCGGCGGGAATCGAACCCACATCGTCGGAACCGGAATCCGGTATTCTATCCATTGAACTACGGGTGCAGGGTTTTGCTGCCTGGCGCGTATCGATTATCTCGCGCGTTATTATATGTTCTGAGCGGGCTTCTTGCCCTGTTTGTTCACTTGAAAGAAACACCGTCCCACGTCAACACGATGGAGTCGCTCTTCAGGAAGGGCGTTACCTCGTTCACCTGTTCGGTGGTCAGTTGTTCTTTGTAGTTAAACGTGAGCAGTAAATCCGTCTCGTTTTCCTTGAATTTAGCCGATACCGGGTAAATTCCCGGCAAAGATACGGCATATTTATAATTTTCCCGCATTTTTTGGGAAGAATCAAAGAAAATCTCTTCGCTAATGCCCGGCAGGAGCGTGGAATCTTCTATTTTCTCCCATCCTGTGGTGTAAAAATCAACCCGACTGTCGCACGCTTCGGCACACACGGTGTTGATCAAGCAAACGATCACGGAGTCGGTGCCCGCGGGCAATAGTTTTAACTCGGTGGTGCCGATACCCGATGTCTCGATGACCAAGTGGTCGGGGGTATGCCGGAGCTTTTTTATTTCGCCTAACGGAAACGGGACGGCAGTCAGCCCGCTATCGACCAATAGCATGGTTTTATTGCCTTCGGACAGCCCCGGGAGAAACTCCGTGGGCATCGACTTGAACAGGTCGCCCGCGGTCTGGGCACGTGCCCCTGTCGCTATGGATAAAAGAAGGAAGAGGAGGATCGGTTTCATACGGTCTGCTTTAATCGTGCTGTTTTAATCGTGATGCTTGATTCGTGATGCTCTTTTAATTTGTCAGCACACCAATCTGTTTCATATCCACCGAGGGCTTTCCACCGTTCACGCCATTTATCGTTTCTATTTGAATGTAGCGGGCGTTGATGGCCTCTTCAAATGAAACGCGTTGCGGGATGGGGTTATTCTTGATATTGCTGAATTCTCCTTGGCTGATCTCTTTCCAATCAGTGCCGTCTTCGCTTACCCGGAACAGGTAGGTGAAGATCGATTCGCGGCTGTCGTCCGGCCGGTACGTGAACCCCTTGATGGAGTATACGTGGCCTAAATCGACCGTTAACGGGAACTCTTGGGTGGTCTTCCACGCGTCGGCGGAGATATCGGATAGCTTTTGCTCCCTCCGGTTATCTTCCAAGATCGGGGCATGGTACGCGCCCACCTTCGATATATTGGCAATATCGCGCGTTTCGGTCACGGTGACCCGTACCCGGGTAGGCGAGGCATCATCGAACTTCAACAACCGCTTGTACCCGATAGTGGTACCTTCGGCCAGTGTTGACCACTCGTCGTTGATCCATCCTTCTACCCTGAACTCTTCCACCCGTTGTCCTTTCGAAATATCTTCCTGAAGAAGAACGGTATTGATGGTTTCACCGGGAAGGACGTTAAACTCCTTCGTGCCCCCGGAACGGGCTTTCCATTCATTTTCGCCGTCGGTGAGTTTCTCGTGCTGGAACGTGGTGTTCAGGTATGCCCCGAATTGCCGGAGCCGTTCCACATCCACCTCGTGTAACCGACCGCGCGTGTCGGGAGGAATATTTAGCAACAACACCGAGTTCATTCCCACCGACTGGTAGTAGATATCCACCAGCTCTTGCAATGTCTTTACTTGATGGTCTTGCTCGGGATGGTAAAACCAGCCCGGCCGGATGGACACGTCCACCTCGGAAGGGTACCAGTAAATCGCGCGTGCTTCCTCGATAAGTTGACGGCTGCCGAGGTCTTCGGCGGTGGGGGAGATCCCTAACCGGATGTTCTCGTTGATGAGGGCCTCGTTGATATCGGGTTGCAGGGGCGTCACGCTCCATTCGGTCTCCCTGCCGAGTCCTCGTTCATTGCCTACCCATCGCACGTCATCGCCCATGATGGCTTTCACTGCCGAAGGTTGGAGGCTGTCGATCACGTGATAGAACCGTGCCCAATCGTATTCCTGCACCCTACCGCCGGGGCCTTCACCGTTAGCCCCGTCGAACCATACCTCGTGCACTTCCCCGTAGTTGGTAAGCAACTCGGTGAGTTGCTCTACCAGCATCGCGTTGTACCGGGGTGAATCGCCATAGCTCTTCGCGTTCCTGTCCCACGGCGAAAGATAAACCCCGAACTTCATACCGTATTTATCGCAAGCCTCTTTCACCTCTTTCACCACGTCGCCATTCCCGTTTCGCCACGGGGAGGAGGCCACGGAATGCAGCGTGGTACGGGTAGGCCACAGGCAGAACCCGTCGTGATGCTTGGCGGTGAGGATAAGCATCTTGAAGCCCGCGTCGTGCAGGGTAGACACCCATTGCTCCGCGTTGAAATTCGTGGGATTAAACAGCGCGGGGTCTTCAGACCCGTCTCCCCACTCGCGGCCGGTGAAGGTGTTTATGCCAAAGTGGATGAAGGCGGTTAACTCCAACTGCTGCCATTCGAGTTGACTTGGCGTGGGAACCACGTAGGCAGCCAGCTTTACTTTTTGGTCGGAGGTGAGCAGGTCGGGGAAAGAGAGATCTTTCTCGAAGTAAGTGTTGGCACGTTGGCCACACCCGCTGGTGAACGCCGCGATAAGGAGGAGTATCGCGAAAATATTTTTTCTCATCGTTGGGTTGTACTGACTCATCATATTTTTCTTTTTGATTGCCGTGTAGCGGGTAACAAAGGTACTATTTTTGAAGGAATATCAAATAAAAAGCCACCCTTTTGGGGTGGCCGCGCTTTGTTTCAAACATTCTGGTTTGCCGAATCTTTCCTGGCTGTTTACCGGATTTCTGTAGCGATAGAATCGATGGCTTGGTCGAGGGTATCGGCAGCGGCAGCTTCCAAGACGGCACGCAGGCTATCGGCTTGAACCCTGGCAATGCTGTCTAAGCGAGCAACTTCAGCGATGCTGTCTTGACGGGCTTTTTCAGCGTTGACCTGTGCTTGATTGCAAGACACTAGTCCAAATGTAGCCACGATGGCCACGATGAGAGATACTTTTTTCATTTTTAGTAGTTTTAAACGATAAATAATATTGCTTGTCAAAAACCGTACAAAATTATATCAAAAACATGTTGTAGAACATGTTTCGGCTGGAATCTTTAGTTAAATAAAGCTAAATGATTGTTGTTCTTACTCATGTGATCGTCCAAAATGAAAATAGCGGAGCGAAAAGGGCTCGAACAAGGGACCCGAGCCTGTTTTGGTTATGACGAAACGAATAGGGTAAATAGGAGGCAACTTCCTATTAATGAGTTCAATGTTATGAAGTGTGCCGCGGAAAGGAGGTTATTGGCTATACAAGAAACGTTTGATGCTCTTTTTCGGGGTCTTTTCGAACTCGTGATCCACGAGTTGGATTTCGCTGATTCGCTCGTACTGGGCGACCGACTTGTTAAGAATCCCCTTGTTGTCGTTCATGATCTCGTCCAGCCTTGCCGGGGAAATACTATCGGTGGAGATAGCCGGTAAATCGGGGTAAATGAGTGCTACCAGCCTGTTTTCGCGTAGCACTACCACGCTCTCCGAAATATAAGGAAGGTTGTTTAACCGCGACTCGATCTCCTCCGGGTAAATGTTTTGGCCGTTAGCCGATAGGATCATCGTCTTGAGGCGTCCCTTTATGAAGAGGCGTTCGCCTTTCATCACTCCCGTATCGCCGGTCTTGAGCCATCCATCTTCGGTGAAGGCTTCCGCGGTAGCTTCGGGATTCCTGTAATATCCCTTCATCACGTTCTCGCCGCGCACTTGGATCTCCCCGGGGATATTCTCGGGGTCGGGCGAGTCGACGCGTGCTTCCATGATCCCTTTCAGAACCGATCCGCAGGAAGTGGGAACGAAGTCGTAATGATGGTCGTACGAGATGAGCGGGGCGCATTCCGTCATGCCGTAGCCCACGGTGAAGGGGAATTCCATCTTGTAAAAGAAAGCTTCCACCTCGGCGTTCAATGCCGCGCCCCCGATGATTATCTCCCGGAAATTTCCACCCAGCGAGTCGAAGAGTGATTTTTTGATCCGGTTCAGGATAAAACGATCGATGCCCGGGATGCGCATGATTCCCTTCACGACCGGCTTGTTAATGATGGGAAGGATTTTCTTCTTGTAGATTTTCTCGAAGATGAGGGGCACGGTGATGATCAGGTGCGGCTTAACCTCCTGCATCGCGTTGATCAAGTTCTGCGGGGTGGGGGTGACGCCCAGCAAGGTGATGTGCACCCCGGCCGAGAGGGAATAGAGGAAGTCGAACGTGCAGCCGTAGACGTGTGCCATGGGAAGGAAGGCCAATAGGCGTTCACCGGTGAAGAGGAGATCAAGTTCACGCGCGTAGGTGACATTGCCGGCAAAGTTATTCGCGGTGATCATCACCCCTTTGCTGTACCCGGTAGTCCCGGAGGTGTAGTTGATGCAAACCACCTCGTCGTTATCCACGTCGGCATACCGGACCTCCTCTTTCGCGACCCCGTTGGGGTAGGTCTCCTTGAACAGCTTGCCCCACCTGTCAACAACGTGGCGGGTGTCCTCGTCGCCCTTCAGCAGCGAGTACGAGGCAATCGCGATAACCGGTACGGTCACCTTCTCCTTGTCAAGTGCTTTCCAAAGGGAATTATTGACAAACACGAGTTTCGAATCGGAGTGCGCTATGATATTCTCCATGCTCTCCGGGTTAAACTCGTGGAGGATGGGCACGATAATCGCCCCGTGGGTGATGGCGGCCATGAAAACCACCGCCCACGAGGAGTGGTTTTTCCCGATCAGCGAAACCTTGTCCCCCTTTTGGACGCCCAGCGCCGTGAAAAGCAGGTGGAGCCGCGCTATCTCGGCTGCCAATTCCCCGTAGGTGTACGAAGTTCCTCCCTTGTAGTCGGTCAGCGCCGGCAAATCCCAATTCTTTTTAAAGCTGCTCTCGTATAGGTTGATGAAGTTTTGCTTGATCATGGATGCACATTATTCAATTGTTTGTGCAAAAATAGCGGCTAAAAACCGATTATCAAAGGAAAAAGGGGGAGAATTGGGAGTAAAAGTGTAATTTTGTGTTTTTATTAATTCACAGTTTTTTTCACGCGCGCTATACGCGCGGCAGTTGACGACATCGTGTTATGATTGATCAGACCATTTTTCAAAATAAAACAGCCTCTTACTACACGCTGGGGTGCAAGCTTAACTTCGCGGAGACCTCGGCCATTGGCAGGCAGCTGTTGAACTCGGGGATAACCCGTGCAAGGAAAGGCCAAGAGGCCGATATCTGTGTGATTAACACCTGCTCGGTGACGGAGCTGGCCGACAAGAAAGGGCGCCAGGCTATCCGGAAAGTGATTCAGGAGAACCCCGCCGCTTTCGTGGTGGTGACCGGTTGCTACGCGCAGTTGAAGCCAGACGAGGTAGCGGGCATCGACGGGGTGGACCTGGTATTGGGAGCCGAGCAGAAGCTCGACGTGGTGAAGTACTTGGACGATCTCACGAAGAAAGAAAAGAGCGAGGTGGTTACCTCGAAAACACACCGGATCCGGTCGTTCGTGCCCTCCGTGTCAGCAGACGACCGCACCCGCTACTTCTTGAAGGTGCAAGACGGGTGCGACTACTTTTGTTCGTTCTGCACCATTCCCTTTGCCCGAGGAAGAAGCCGTAACGGATCGATTGCCGACCTGGTGAAACAGGCCGAACAGGTGGTGGACGAGGGCGGCAAGGAGATCGTGCTCACCGGCGTGAATATCGGTGATTTCGGGCACACCACCAAGGAGAAGTTTATCGACCTCGTCAAGGAGCTGGATAGGGTGGAAGGGGTGGAACGGTACCGTATCTCCTCCATCGAGCCCAACCTGCTATCGGACGAGATCATCGATTTCGTGGCGTCGTCGCGCCGTTTCGCTCCCCATTTCCACATGCCGCTACAGGCAGGGAGCGACGCGGTATTGGAGCTGATGAAACGACGGTACGACACGGCGTTGTTCCGCCACAAGATAGAGAAGATTAAAACGATCCTGCCCCACGCGTTCATCGGGGTAGACGTGATCGTGGGGGTGCGGGGGGAGACCGACCACTATTTTGAAGAGAGCCGGGCCTTTATCGAATCGCTCGACTTCTCGCAGCTGCACGTTTTCACCTACTCCGAGCGCCCCGGTACCCAGGCGCTGCAAATCGATTACGCGGTGGATCCCCGCGCGAAGCAGGCCCGGAGCAAGGCATTGCTCGACCTGTCGGACCAGAAGCTTCACGGTTTCTACGAATCGCAGAAGGGAACCCGCAAGAAGGTGCTGTTCGAACACACGAAAAGGGGGCAACGAATGCACGGGTTCACCGAGAACTACGTGAAGCTGTATGCCGATTACGATCCGGCGCTTATCAACCGCGTGATCGAGGTGGAGGTAGGAGCGTACGACGCCAACGAGATGGCCATGGAGGCGGTAATATAAATGATAGGAACAGGTTGATGGAGGAAGATAGTAAAAAGGAAAGCACGGGGTATCGATTGCTGCAAGGGGCAGCGTCCTTGCTCGCGTTGCTGCCTTTCGGGGTATTGTACCTGTTTTCAGACCTCATGTTCGTGGTGGTATACCACGCGGCACGATACCGGAGGAAGCTGGTGAAGAGAAACCTCGCGAAGGCCTTCCCGGATAAATCCGACAGGGAACGAAAACGGATTGAACGGGAGTTTTACCGCCACCTGTGTGATTACTTCGTGGAGACCATCAAGACGTTACGCCTAACCGAGAAGGAGGTGAAAAAGCGGATGAAGTTCGAGAACCCGGAGATCATCAACCGGCTAATGAAGGAGGGGAATGCCTGCTTGCTCAGCCTGGGGCACTACGCGAACTGGGAATGGGTGCCTTCCATCGGCTTGTACACGCTGCCGGGAGTCGTCCCCGCTCTTGTTTACAAGCAGCTACACTCCGACGCGTTCGACCGGTTGTTCCGGAAGATCCGGAGCCGCTTCGATTCGATGACCGTCGAAAAACGACGCGTCTACCGTACCCTTATCAAGGCACGAAACGCGGGTACGCCCATGGTGATGGGCTTCCTTTCCGATCAACGCCCTCCCCGGCACGTGACCGAGTACTGGACCACCTTCCTCAACCAAGAGACGCTGATCGAGTCCGGGATGGAACGGATTGCCCGTTCGTTCAAGTTGCCGGTCGTCTACCTCGACATGAAAAAAGTAAAGCGGGGCCATTACATCGGCCGATTTTTCGTGATCACGGCCGATGCCAGCCAAGAGCCACCGTTTGCCGTTACCGAACGATATGCCCGAAAACTGGAGGAGACCGTAACGAGAGACCCGGCCTACTACCTCTGGTCGCACAACCGTTGGAAGTTTGCACGTGAGCCGGTGGGAGAGGAACAACCTCTTGACGCGGGGGTGAAAGCACCAACAAACAACCCGGCAGAACAATTGATTAATGAATGAGCTTCTCATGGTAAGGACGTCGGTGGTCATATTAAATTGGAACGGGCGGGAACTGCTGGAGCAGTTCTTGCCATTGGTGTTGGCACACACGGTAAACGAAGAGTGCCGCGTGGTGGTGGCGGACAACGGGTCGACGGACGACTCGGTGGATTTCATGCAAAGCCGGTTCCCCGAGGTGCCCTTGGTTATCTTGGATAAAAACTACGGCTTTGCCGAAGGGTACAACAAGGCCTTGCAGCAGGTAGATTCGGAATACGTGGTATTGCTGAACTCCGACGTGGAGACCACGCCCGGCTGGTTGCCCGCGCTGGTCTCTTTCATGGATAGCCATCCCGGGGTGGCAGCCCTGCAGCCCAAGATCCTATCCCATACGCGTCGAGACCATTTTGAATACGCGGGTGCCGCGGGCGGCTTCATCGATCGATACGGGTACCCCTTCTGCCGGGGGCGTATCTTGGAGGTGGTGGAGAAGGACCGGGGCCAGTACGATGAACCGGTTCCCGTTTTTTGGGCGACCGGCGCTTGCCTGCTGATCCGTAAGAACGACTACACCTCGCATGGTGGGCTGGATGGCAGCTTTTTCGCGCACATGGAGGAGATAGACCTTTGCTGGCGGTTGAACGCCCGCGGCCGAAAGGTGATGTGCGTACCCTCGTCTGCCGTGTACCACGTGGGTGGGGCTTCGTTGGGCAAAGAAAACCCGAAGAAGATGTACCTTAATTTTCGTAATAACCTATTGATGCTTTACAAGAACGTGCCGCGGGATAGATACCTGACAACCTTCGCGGCTCGTTGTTTTTTTGATTTTCTCGCTTTCGGACATCTCCTGCTGAAACGAAATTTTAAAAGCGGGCAAGCCGTGATAACCGCGTACATTGATTTTTTCAAGACCCGGTCGAGCTACAAGAAGGCCCGGCAAGAAAACCTCGAGAAAACACGGGTACAAGATGTAGCCACGTGGTATAAAGGAAGCATCTTGTCGCGTTTCTACACGGGGAAGAGAACCTACAGCGCTATTTTCGGGGAGGGAGGGGTAAATTCGCGGAAGGGAGTTGTTTGATCGTGCTTGCAGAAGCATGTTGTGCTGTATCCGGGGAGAACCTCTTTACTCGAAATGGAAACTTAGCGTGATTATTCGCTGGGTGGCTTTGGAGAGGGAACGCGCGTACTTGTGCAGGCTCTCGTCCACGAGGTCCGACCGTTCCGTTTCCAGGATATCCATGAGTCCCCATCCCACCTTTAACTCGGGCGCCAGCTTGAACATCGGCAGGTAGAAGTCGCAGCCCACGCCGAACTCGATCCCGAAATCGTAAGGCTTTAGTAGGACGGCTTCTCCTTTCCGGGAAGCCAGCTCGAAGCTCCCGTAACCGCCCACGATGAAGTAGGGGCGGAAGTTATTAACCCGGTCGGCCGATATTTTCAAGTGTACAGGTAAGGAGATGTAGTTATTCCGGACGCGTGTTCTATACTCTTCGTCGCCGGACTGCTCCCTGAAAACAAATTGTTTATCCCCCAGCAGCAGCGTGGGGATCGCGCGCAGGTTCACGTGTTTGCCCAAGTAGATGTCGCCGATGATTCCCGCCGTGAAACCGGGCGAGTAACGAGGAATCTCGGAGAACCACGTCTCCCCGTTTTCGTTCACGTGGCCCGATTGAGTGAGGATAAGGTCTTGGGTGTGTACCCCCAGCGTGAAGCCCAGGTGGAAGAGCCTTTGATCGGCGTACGGCAGGTTCTGCAACTTCTGGTGTTGGCCATGGGCCCCCCGGGTGCTGAAGAGCACAAGGATCAGGATCAGGAGCGGGAGGTATATGCTTTTTTTTCTCATCTGTTCGGTGGACCGGGTTCACGTGGTTTAAACGTTTTGGCGGGGATTTTATTGTACATTGTGACGGTGAATGTGCTTTTCTATTGTCTTTTTATCTATTCCCGGTGAGCGTTTAAACGAGCGACGAATTTAGACTGGTTTCAAATAAGGGCTTGAGCATTAATCATTTTTTATATTTTAAAAAAAGTGGTTATCTTCGCGTATACAAAAACTTATTACAATAACTTATTCATTTACTTATTATGGCTTACGTAATTAATGAAGATTGCATCGCGTGTGGAACATGTATCGATGAGTGTCCCGTGGATGCCATTTCCGAAGGTGATATCTACGTGATTGACCCGGAATTGTGTACCGACTGCGGCGCGTGCGCCGACGTGTGTCCGACCGAAGCAATTTTCCCCGAATAACAAGCTAAAACCTTCATGGAACAGCAAGAGACTGCCCCGTCATGGGGTGGTCTCTTTTTGGTACCGCACGGGCGGGGACGAAATGCCGGCTTGCACGTGCCAAAAAAAACGCCTTCCAATATGGAAAGCGTTTTTTATACGTTGCAACGGGATAATTATTACCCGTTTACTTTTGCCATGTGAGCAACCAAGTCGAGCAGTTTCACCGAGAAAGCCCATTCGTTGTCGTACCAAGAGAGTACTTTCACGAAGGTGGGGCTTAGCTGGATACCCCCTTTTTCGTCGAAGATAGAGGTGTGAGCATCGCCGATGAAGTCGCTGGACACCACGTCGTCGCTGGTGTAACCAAGCACGCCTTTCAACTCCCCTTCGGAAGCTTCTTTCATTGCAGCGCAAATCTCCTCGTAGCTGGTTTCTTTTGCCAGGCGAACGGTTAAGTCGACTACCGACACGTTCAGCGTGGGAACACGCATCGACATACCGGTCAGTTTGCCGTTCAGTTCGGGGATCACTTTACCTACTGCTTTAGCAGCGCCGGTAGAGGAGGGGATGATGTTGGCAGAAGCCGCGCGGCCGCCTCTCCAGTCTTTTGCAGACGGGCCATCCACTGTTTTCTGGGTAGCGGTGGTAGAGTGAACGGTGGTCATCAATCCTTCAACGATGCCGAACTTGTCGTTCAACACTTTTGCCACTGGAGCCAAGCAGTTGGTGGTACAAGAAGCGTTAGAAACAAATTGCTCTCCCTTGCTGTAGGTATTTTGGTTTACGCCTACCACGTACATCCGGGTGTCGTCTTTTGAAGGACCAGACATTACCACGTATTTTGCACCGGCATCGATGTGCAACTGTGCTTTATCTTTGGTAAGGAACAGACCGGTAGACTCAACCACGTATTCTGCTTCTACTTCATTCCACTTCAGGTCGGCCGGGTTTCTTTCCGAAGTCACGCGAACCGTTTTCCCGTTAACGACTAAGTTCCCGTCTTTTACTTCAACGTCGCCATTGAACTGACCGTGGATAGTGTCGTACTTTAACATGTAAGCGATGTAGTCTACATCGAGCAAATCGTTGATACCCACTACTTGGATATCGTCTCTTAGTTGAGCTGCACGAAACACCAAGCGTCCGATGCGGCCGAATCCGTTAATACCTACTTTAATCATACTTTTATAGAATTTAATTTGTTAAATAAAGTCCGTCGAATTAGCTGTTTCCCTGTCGCTCGAAAGCAGATTTTTTGGATACCTGCTCGTCCGCTTTAAAGGAAAGCTCCCTAAAAACTATCTTTTTAATTGTGTTACAAAAATACAATATCTTTTTGTCACCCGGAAATTATTTGGTACAAAAAACCGTAATTAGCCGTGCGTGCATTCATCCACGAGATCAGGAACCAGTACAACCACCCGCTTCGCGTTGGGTTTCGCCTTCCACGCGTCCTCGATCTCCTCGAGCCGGAAGTTCTCGGTTTCCAGCGTGAGTTGCCCGTTGATAGCGAGCTGGAACATTTCGGGGAGGATTTGGTTGCTAAACAGCGAGAGTACCCCGGGATAGAGGGAGCCAAATCCTGAACCCGACAGGGCGATGTCGCTGCTTCGTAAGTCTCCTGACGAGAGCGAGATCGATTTGCCGGCCATGTCGCCCACGGTCACGAACTTCAGTTGCCGGGCACGGGGACCTCTCCCTTGTATTGCCTGGATGACGAGTTCCGCGGGCTTTCCCCACAGGTAATCGATCACGATATCCACGGGTGTCTCCCGATCGATCTCCTTGATTTGTTTCACTATGTCTGTCGCTTCTTGGCGAAGCGAGATCGGGACGACCGATCCCAATGATTCCAAGGATCGCAAGGCCTCTTCGTTTCGCCCCACGGCGATTACCCGTGACGCGCCGTAGTGCTTCGCGACCTGCACCGCCACTTTGCCCGTGATACCCGTGGCACCGTTGATGAGGACCACGTCGCCCCGCTTCATCCCTGCACGGGTTGTCAGGGGGATGGCCGATCCCAGTATCGCGTTGGGTAATGCTGCCGCGAGGGCACGATCGATCCCCTGGGGGAGCACGGTATACCGGTCGGCCGGGATTACTGCTTTCTGGGCCAGCGTCCCCGTGATTCCCAAGGCATACACCTCCCGCCCATCCGGGAGCGTACCCACGCCATCGGTACCCACCACGGTGGGTAGCTCGCGGTAGGGCGCGTAGTAGGCCGATCGTGTCTTTAACTTATCGAGGTTCTTCAGTGCTACCGCTTTTACCTCCATTATTACTTGGTTCACTTTCGCGGTTGGCTCGGGACAATCCCTAAAAACCGGTTGGCTATCCAACTGATCGAGTATGGCTGCTTGCATTTGTTATCGAGTTTATTGATAAACAAAGATAGGGCAATTCCAAGTTCGGTATTCCAATCGCAGGCTTATTTTAATACCTCTTCGAGGAACAGCAGCGTGTGGTTCCAAGCCCTCTTTGCCATCACCTCGTCGTACTCGTGCGATTCGGGGTTGGTAAAGGTGTGTCCGGTATTGGCATACATGATGATTTGCCAATCCGCATTGGCTGCTTTGAGCTCTTTTACCAGGTTATCGAAATCTTCTTGGGAAACACTTTGGTCTTCCGCGGGATGTTCTACCAGTACTTTCGTGTTAATGGGGCTATTCGGGCGGCTTTCGTCCTTGCTCAATCCCCCGTGGATTGACACGACCCCTTGTACTTCGAATCCGGCACGTGCCGCCTCCAAGGCGCCCGTTCCACCAAAGCAATACCCGATAACGGCTATCTTATTGGCCAATGCACCCTGTTCTTTCAACTGGTCGAGGGCCAAGGCGATCCGGTGTTGGTATGCTTTATAATCGTTCTTGTATGAACTGGATAATTTCGCCGCCGCGGCATTGTCGTCGGGGGTATTTCCTTCGCCGTAGATATCCGCGATGAATGTGATGTATCCTTCTTTCTCTAAATCCAGCGCGGCGGTACGGGCCTCGTTGTCCGCTCCTTTCCACGCGGGGAGGATAAGCACCCCGGGCAACTGTTGTCCCGCGTTGGAGGTTACCAACCCGTTTAATTTTTGGGTCCCGTCTTCATAAGAGACTGTTTTCAGGGATTGAGCTGAATTTAGTTGAAAAATACCCATAAGCGCGATGATTGTAATAATTCCTTTCATTTCCGTGATTTTTATTTTGTTCGTGGGGTAAAAACGTGTCGAAATAATTTGTCGTACGCGTTTTCATTTCCTTTTTCGTTTTGATAATACTTAGGTAAAACAATAAAAGTCGATGAAAGTTCTGCTTGAGGAACCGGTTATAATGGATGAATAATAGTGTTTGCCAATGATTTAAGGGATAATGTCTTTTTAAAGGCCGCTCTGGGCAACACGTGAAAGTTCGTTGGTGGTTTTCCAATTCCTCGTGGTCGCGGTCACTTTTAGTTTTGCTTCCAAAAAATTATTGGTCAGCTTTGTCTTGCCGTACCCGTGAGGGCAATAAAGGTACACCGCGTTGCCGACGAGGGATACTTCTTCATCGCCCTGCTTCTTTTTTTCCAAGGCATGGATGTTGACGTTCCCCGGAAGAGACGACAAGAAAGTAACATGTAAAAAAGTTTTATCTTTCGTGCTATCTTCTGCAAACGGGTTATTTTCAATAACCTCGTTTAGCTGGTTGGCAGATAACACGATGACGGGTACATCAAAGCCGAAATCCTTTTCGATTTGTCGCGATATAGCGTGGGCAAGTTCTACCGCGACTGTTTCCTCTGGAGCCGTTTTTTCCGTGACCGCTTCTTCCCCGGCGGCATCATCCGTAACCGTTTTTTTCGCGGAAAAGATAATATTCCCGCTTTGAAGATACGTGACGACGTTATGGAACCCCAAACTTTCGTAGGACCTCCGCAACGCGTCCATTTTGATTAATTTATGCCCGCTCACGTTAATTCCCCGTAGAATTGAAATATACCTTGTCATTGCCATTGTTTTTTTTGATAATTTTGAATTGACCTTTTAAATCCCAGGCAAACACCCCCGAACTCAAGTATAAAGTTAAACAGGAAATACCCTCTTTCAGTTTAAGCATGCCTTCATTTTGTTTTTGCAGGTGTGCAAATTATGTATATTTGCATTCAAATTGCAAATATGTATAATAGACAGGCAAGTAGCCCCTGTTCAAAACGCGTTGCCTGTACGGTGTAGGAAACTCTCGTGGATAGTAAAATTATTAAATAATGCTATCTTTGTACTCCAATTAGCGGCGTGCTTGATACATGCCCATAATGCAAATCCCAGAAATAATTGATAATATAAAAATATATGTCCGACGATAAAAAGATTATTTTTTCGATGGTAGGCGTGAGCAAAATGTTTCCGCCTCACAAACAGGTACTGAAAGATATTTACCTTTCGTTTTACTACGGTGCCAAGATTGGTATTATCGGCCTGAACGGCTCGGGGAAATCGACGCTGTTGAAGATCATAGCCGGTATTGAAAAAGAATACCAGGGCGAGGTGGTGTCCGATAAAAGCTTCACGGTGGGTTACCTGGAACAAGACCCACAACTCGATCCAAGCAAGACGGTAGTCGAAATAGTACGCGAAGGCGTGCAACCGGTGATGGACCTGCTGGCCGAGTACGAGGATATCAATCTGAAGTTCGGATTGCCGGAATATTACGAGAACGAAGACAAGATGAACTCGCTCTTTGCCCGCCAAGCGGATCTTCAGGATAAGCTGGACGCGGCCGACGCGTGGAGCATCGATAACCGGTTGGAGCGGGCGATGGACGCGCTGCGTTGTCCCCCCGAAGACCAACCGGTTCATGAATTATCGGGTGGAGAAAAACGCCGGGTAGCCCTCTGCCGACTCCTCCTACAGGAACCGGACGTGTTATTGCTGGACGAGCCCACCAACCACCTCGACGCGGAGTCGATCGACTGGTTGGAGCAACACCTGCAACAGTACAAGGGGACGGTGATCTGTATCACGCACGACCGGTACTTTCTGGACCACGTGGCCGGTTGGATCCTTGAACTGGACCGGGGCGAGGGTATCCCTTGGAAGGGGAATTATACCTCGTGGCTGGAGCAGAAGACCAAGCGGATGGAGCAGGAAGAGAAGCAAGCGAGCAAGCGCCGAAAGACATTGGAGCGGGAGTTGGAATGGATCAACCTGGCACCCAAGGCACGGCACGCGAAAGGAAAAGCACGTCTGAACTCGTACGAAAAGCTGTTAAACCAAGACCAGAAGGAGCGAGAAGAGAAGCTGGAGATCTTTATCCCGAACGGGCCTCGCTTGGGGAACAAGGTGATCGAGGCGATTGGCGTGAAAAAAGCGTTTGGCGACAAGCTGTTGTTTGACGAGCTGAACTTCATGCTCCCGCCTAACGGCATCGTGGGAGTGATTGGCCCTAACGGCGCGGGGAAAACCACGCTTTTCCGGCTGATACAGGGAATGGAACAAGCGGATGCCGGCACGTTTGAAGTGGGGGAGACCGTGGTAACGGCATACGTGGACCAGGCGCACGAGGCAATCGATCCCGCTAAAACGGTGTACCAAGTGGTTTCCGGCGGATCGGAATTCGTGAAAGTGGGCGGAAAGGAGATCAACTCCCGCGCGTACCTTTCCCGTTTTAACTTCTCGGGAGCCGACCAGGAGAAGCTGTGCGGCGTGCTGTCGGGCGGAGAGCGTAACCGGTTGCACTTGGCACTCACACTAAAAGCAGGTGCCAACGTGCTGCTGTTGGACGAGCCGACCAACGATATCGACGTGAACACGTTGCGGGCACTGGAAGAAGGGTTGGAGAACTTCGCGGGATGCGCCGTGGTGATCTCGCACGACCGCTGGTTCCTGGATCGTATTTGCACGCATATCCTGGCCTTCGAGGGCAACTCTGAAGTGTTTTACTTCGAAGGTTCCTACAGCGAGTACGAGGAGAACAAGAAGATGCGCCTCGGAAACGAAGAACCAAAACGGGTTCGCTACAGAAAACTTTAGTTGATTTGATGATTTGATGATGAGACTAATGTGCCAATGTGCTAATGTGACTAATATGCCAATCTAATTTTTCGATGCGATGAAGCGCGGTAATGCTTGACGATATGAAAAAATTAGTAACGATTGCCCTGACCATCGCTGTATGCTTTGCTCTGCACGGGCAGAGCCGGGTGTATAAAGGGACCGTGATTGACGCGGAGTACTTCACGCCGGTCGCCTATGCCGCGGTGTATATACAAAACACCCGGTATGGAACTGTCGCGAACAACGTGGGCGAGTTCTCGTTCGAGGCTCCCGACTCGCTGACGAATACTCAGCTGGTGATTGCCCGGGGAGGGTTTAACATACAGTATCTCCCCCTCGTTGGTGATGCGCCTCCACGTTTGAGGATTGCCCTGCAGCCTGATAACTTTGAAGCGAAGTCAAAATCCCTGCAAGACAGCCTGATAAGAGAAGCAGGTGGTTTCGCGGCTTTCCTCTCCAGGGCGGTCAATTTTGTCACGGGTGACTGGATACCGTTGGGCAACCCGGAGGCAAACCGGTTCGACTTTGGACGGATACAGACGCTTGTCACGTACAACCGCATCGAGGGGCCCCGCTTGCGAGCGGGCCTTGCTTCAAACTCTCGGCTTAGCCCCCGTTTTTTCGTGAAGGGATACGCGGCGTACGGGTTAAAAGACCAGCGTCTCAAATACCGGGGCGAGGCGATCTACTCGTTCACGGAAAAGGCATACCACGAAGAGGAGTTCCCGAAGAACAACCTGCAATTGGTGTACGAGAACGACTTGTACTCACCCGGGGAGATGCACCCTCGCTCTCCCAACAACCAGCTATTCATAACCTACATGCGCTCGAATAACGAAGCTACCTACCGTAATTTTAGCGAGATCAATCACGAACGGGAATATAAAAACGGGCTGGCGACTACTTTTTGGATGCGCCGATCGCGGTTTATCCCCCAAGGGACGTTGCAGTTCGACCGGCAGGTGGGCAACATGCTATTCCGGGATGAAGAGCTGAGGACTACCGATGTAGGGGTTATGTTGCGCTACTCTGCGCGAGAGGCATACGACCAGCGAAAACGAAAGAGGATACCGCTGGAGGTGACAAGTCCCGTCTTTTTTCTTTCCCATACCCTGGGGTTGAAAGATTTCTTGGGTGGCGAAGTGCCGTACCATCGGACAGAGTTCTCGGCACAGAAGCGCTTCTTGCTGGGGAACAGCGGCCGGCTTGATGTGATAGGGGAGGCCATGAAAGTGTGGAACGAGGTGCCTTTCCCGTTATTGGTCTACCACAATCAGCGTTACCGGCACCATATAGAGAGCAACGCCTTTTTCTTGACCCGGTCGCTGGAGTTCGTGGCGGATGAACAGGTTACCTTCCGGATGACGTTCGTGGGCGACGAGCTGTTATTGGCGAAGGTTCGCCTTCTCGATCGGTTGGGATTCCGGGAATTGGTCACGTTACGGGGAGCGTACGGCCGCCTGAGCGATAAGAATCGCCCCGGTATTAGCACGAACACCTATTTTTTTCCCACGGTTTCGCGCGCGTATGAAAACCTGCCCTACGTGGAAGGAGCCATCGGGATCACTAATATACTGGGGCTTTTGCGCGTGGAATACGTGCACCGTTTCACCTACCGGGACCATCCCGACGCCTTGTTAGGAACTTTCAGGGTAGATATAACGTTATGATTTATTAATGTGTTGATTTGTTGATGTTTGTTGCACTAATTAATTAGTCATTTCCCAGATACATATGGCAAAAGATAAAGAGATGAGTAAAGGAGTAGAACGGATGAAAGGTAGGATAGCCGACATGTGGCTCAATATTTTCTGGAAGAGCCCCGATCATTTGTGGGCACTGAAAGTGACGGTATCCATCTCCTTCTTGTTGATTCCCGCGGAGTTGATTTTCCATAACTCGTTTATCGGCACCACCATGGCACTGGGGGTGGTGGCGATGGCGTTAGGAGAAACCGACGTGCACCCGCGAGGGCGATTGAAGTCGGCCAGCATCGCTTTGCTCCTCTTTTTTATCGCCAGCAGCATCGTCATGCTAACGCTCCCTTACCCGGCGGTCTTTGCCACGGTACTGGCTCTTATGGCATTCTCGCTGATTATCATGGGCAGTGTCAACTCCCGGCTCCAGGGGGTCGCGTTCGGGGCTATGCTCATTATTGTCTACACGATGCTGGGATCCGAGAACAGCGCGGCGTGGTATCAGCAGCCCATGCTTTACGTGATTGGAGCTTCGTGTTATTCGCTGATCTCTATTCTGTTGCTTTATCGCAAACCCTACCGGATATTGCAAGAGCGGCTGGCCCGGGGTTTTCATTACCTGGCGGAATACATCGACCTGAAATCGGAACTCTTCCCGAGCAAGCCCCAGTCGCAGTCCCTTATACGCAACCAGCTGGCACAGAAAAATATAGCGCTGGCGCAGCAGGTTGAATCCTGCAAGCAAGGACTGTATAGCTTCACGGAAGAGAATCGTACCGAATCGCTTCCCATGGTGGATTATTATTACCGGAAGTGGTTTTTGTTGCAAGCCATGCAAGAGCGGGCTATCTCCAGCCACGAGCAGTACGATCTGCTAAGCCGGCAAGTGAAAAATATCGAGCTTCTGGAAGGGTTTGGATTGCTGATGCGGGAGATCGCGTCTGCCATGCACCGCTATGCCGACGCGTTGTTATCGGAGCAACCCTACAAGCACCCCTTGTCGTTGGAGTGGACCGTGTCAGCCACCCGGAAAATGCTCGAGGCAGAGAAAGGACAACCTCATTACCACACGTTATCGCTGCTCATGCGGAACTTGTCGGGACTCGAAGAGAACCTGCGGCAAGAGAACACGGCAGAACAGATTGATGTATCGGTCTTTCATAGTCGTCGTCCGGAAAGAAGGAACCTAAAGTCGATCCTGACCCCCAAGCACCCCCGCTTTCGGTACGCGGTGCGGCTCACGCTCTGCTGGTTGCTGGGCTTTGGCATCATGCACTCCATCGAGTACGGGAAAGGGGCGTGGATATTGCTTACCTCCTTGATCGTGCTTCAGCAGACCTACAGCGCCACCCGTACCCGGCTATTTCACCGGGTATTCGGCACCATGCTGGGAGTACTTTTAGGGGTCACGCTTGCATACTTGCTACCCACCCTTGCGGGGCAAATACTGCTTCTCCTTTCGTCCATCTACCTTTTTTATTACTGGATCGGCAAGAACTACACGGTCGCCGTCATCTTTATCACCACCTTTGTGCTCGCGGCCTTCAACCTGCTGTCCAACCAGGGGGTCGCGGTGATGTTGCCCCGGATTGTCGAGACAGTCGTGGGCGGCCTGTTGGCCTACCTGGTCGTTCGTTTCGTGCTTCCCGGCTGGCAGTACAAGCAGTTGCCCGGCCTCCTGCTCAAGGCCGTGGCCAAGAACAAGCGCTATTTCGAGAGCATCTACGACGGGGCGGTCACCGAAGAGGCGTACCAGCATAACCGGCGTGCCGCGTACAATGCCGACAACGAACTAACCTCGGCTTGGAAGGGAATGCGATTAGAACCTAAAAAGCAGAAAGTGTATCAAGACCGGGCGTTTACCCTTTCCAACCTGAACCACGCATTGCTCTCCTACATCTCCGCGTTCGGGGTACACCGGTCGTCCGACACCCTTTCGGGGAAAGAGCGTGATTTTTGCCGCGACGTGAGCGGGGTGCTCCAGTACGTGACCGAACTGCTCACGAACCGTGCCGACGAGTCGCTCATGGAGCATCACCTGCAAGTTGCCGGATGCTGGGACGAGCGGATAGACGAGATGAGAAACGACCCCGAAAACCGGCGGGTAGGGCTTATCTACAACATTGCCCACGTGTCGCGCCAGCTGCTCCGGGAAGCGTCCGGCATCATGGAACTGTACGAGGCATCATAGGCTTCGACGACAAACAAGCGGTTTCGAAAGAATCGATTTCACATGTCGGAAAACATCTACTCTTTTTATCGCTGTTTTTGTATTATCTTTGTACCTTAAATCGATAGGAAGATGGTTGCAATTTTAGGGATAGAGTCTTCGTGCGACGATACATCGGCAGCGGTGATCCGAGACGGCGTTATCTTATCGAACGTGATCGCGGGACAGGCGGTGCACGAACGATACGGGGGCGTGGTGCCGGAGCTGGCGTCGCGCGCGCATCAGCAGAACATCATCCCCGTGGTGCACGACGCGCTCAAGCAGGCGGGAATCCCTAAAGAGGAGGTGTCGGCCGTGGCCTTCACCCGCGGACCGGGACTGTTGGGCTCGCTGTTGGTGGGGACCTCGTTTGCCAAAGGGTTGTCGTCCGCGCTGGGGATCCCGCTTATCGAGGTGAACCATCTGCAGGCACATGTGCTGGCGCATTTTATAAAGGAGGACGAGAATGACAAAAACCAACCGGACTTCCCGTTCCTGTGCCTCTTGGTGTCGGGCGGCAACTCGCAGATCATCCTGGTGAAGTCATACAGCGACATGGAGATCATCGGGCAGACTATCGACGACGCGGCGGGGGAGGCGTTCGACAAGTGCGCCAAGGTGATGGGGTTGGGGTATCCCGGCGGGCCGGTAGTAGACCGGCTGGCAAGACAGGGCAACCCCGGCCGGTTCACGTTTAGCAAGCCGCGCATCGAAGGGTACGACTATAGTTTTAGCGGGTTGAAGACGTCGTTCCTCTATTTCCTGCGGGACGCGCTGAAAGAGGACGCCGATTTTATCGAGAAGAATAAAGAGGATTTGTGTGCCTCCTTGCAGAAGACGATCGTTGATATCCTGATGGATAAGCTTTACCGCGCCGCGGAAGACCTCGGGATAAACGAAGTGGCGGTCGCGGGTGGAGTCTCCGCCAACTCGGGACTGCGGAGCGCGTTCGAGGAGTATAGCCGGGAACATGGCTGGAAGATTCATATTCCCAAGTTCGCTTACACGACCGACAACGCCGCCATGGTAGCCATCACGGGGTATTACAAGTACCTTGATAGCGAGTTCGCGTCGCCGGACGTGGTGCCCTACGCGAGAGTGTCTATCTAATTAAAAATTAAAGAATTAAGAATTAAGAATTAAGAATTAAAGAATTAAGAATAGGGAGTTTTGGGTAAAAGAGAGAATATAATCAAGGAGAAAACGTATGCATTTGCTTTACGTGTCATAAAACTCTACAATTATTTGATAGAAACAAATAAGGAATACGTATTATCAAAGCAGATTTTACGAAGTGGCACGTCGATTGGTGCGAATGTTGAAGAAGCTATTGGAGGTCATTCCAAAAAGGACTTTATCGCAAGAATACAGATCGCATACAAAGAGGCGAGAGAAGTACATTATTGGTTGCGTTTATTGCGTGATAGCAATTATATTGATGACAAGTTAGCTGAATCACTATTATCAGATTGTGAAGAAATAGTAGCAATACTAACGGCGATACTCAAAACATCAAAAGATAATTCTTAATTGTTCATTCTTAATTATTCATTATAAACACGTTATGAAAGTGGAAAACCCTACAGTGGAAGAGAATAAGAGAAGCCTGAATTTTATAGAGCAGATGGTGGAGAACGACCTGAAGGAGGGGAAAAACGACGGGCGCGTGCAAACGCGGTTCCCGCCGGAACCCAACGGGTACCTGCACATCGGGCACGCCAAAGCGATTTGCATCGACTTTGGCATCGCCCAAAAGTATGGCGGCATCTGCAACCTGCGGTTCGATGACACCAACCCGGTAAAAGAAGACGTGGAGTACGTGGATTCCATCATGGAAGACATCGAGTGGCTCGGTTTTCACTGGGAGAATGTCTATTACGCTTCCGATTACTTCCAACAATTGTGGGATTTCGCGGAGAAACTCATCAAAGAGGGGAAAGCATACGTGGATGAACAGTCGGCCGAGGAGATCGCCCAACAAAAAGGAACGCCCACCGTGCCGGGTACCAACAGCCCATACCGTAACCGCCCCGTCGAGGAGACCATGGAACTGTTTCACCGGATGAACAGCGGGGAGATCCCCGAAGGGAAGATGGTGCTCCGGGCAAAGATCGACATGGCATCGCCCAACATGCACATGCGCGACCCCATCATCTACCGGGTGATCCATATACCGCACCACCGCACAGGCACCACGTGGAAAGCGTACCCGATGTATGATTTCGCGCACGGGCAGAGCGATTACTTCGAGGGGGTAACCCACTCCCTCTGCACGCTGGAGTTCGAAGTGCACCGGCCGCTGTACGACTGGTTTATCGACCAGCTGGCGGATAGCGATTACCGGCCAAGGCAGACCGAGTTCAACCGCCTGAACCTCACCTACACCATGATGAGCAAGCGGAGGCTGCTACAGCTGGTACAGGAGAAGCTGGTGTCGGGATGGGACGACCCGCGGATGCCGACGCTCGCCGGGATGCGGCGCCGGGGATACACGCCCGAAGCGATCCGGGGATTCATCGACCGAATAGGCTATACCAAGTACGACGGCATGAACGATATTTCCCTGTTGGAGTTCGCGGTGAGGGAGGATCTCAACGCCCGGGTGGCACGCGTTTCCGGGGTGATTAACCCCGTGAAGCTGATCCTTACCAACTACCCCGAAGGGCAGGTAGAAGAGATGGAGGCAGTCAATAATCCGGAAGACGAGAGCATGGGCAGTCGCCAAGTGAAGTTCAGCCGCGAGCTATGGATCGAAAGGGACGACTTCATGGAAGACGCGCCCAAGAAATATTTCCGGCTGACACCCGGCAACGAGGTGCGATTGAAAAACGGCTACATCGTGAAGTGCACCGGATGCAAGAAGGATGAGGAGGGCAATGTCATGGAAGTCTATGCCGAGTACGACCCGATGACCAAGAGCGGCATGCCCGAGGCAAACCGGAAGGTGAAGGGAACTATTCACTGGGTATCGGTACCCCATAGCCTCGACGCGGAGGTGAGGTTGTACGACCGCCTCTTCGCGGTGGAAGACCCGGCCGGGGAAAAAGAGAAAGAATACAAAGAGTTGCTTAACCCCGAGTCGCTCGTGGTAAAGAAAGGGTGCAAGGTGGAAGAGTGGCTTGAGGACGCGCGGCCACTGGACAAGTTCCAGTTTCAACGCATCGGCTATTTTACCGTGGATAGCGACTCTGCCGATGGCAGGCTGGTGTTTAACCGGACGGTGGCGCTGCGAGACTCGTGGAAAAAAATGGCCAAATAAGGTGCAACGTAGCAAGAAGATAGGGTGAAACTTAATGGAAGATAACGAACTGGATATTACTTCGCTGGTCGAGAAATACGAGCATACGCGCTCGCTCGGCAAGAAGATGTACTTCGATGCCGACGAGTTCGCGGCATTAGCCGACTACTATAACACGGGCGGTGATAACGAGGAGGCAGAACTGCTTATTGACGAGGGGCTCAAGATGCACCCGGGGAGCCCCGAGTTGATGCTGATGAAGGTAAAGATGCTGGTTTACGCCGAACAGTACGAAGACGCGCTCGACTTCACGCGCTGGATCTCGGACGAGGGGGACCTTGATCTCCCGCTCTTGAAGATCGAGTCGTTGCTTCACCTGGGTAGAACCGATGAGGCACACCAATTGATCGACGAAACACTGGAGCATGATATGAACGAGGAGGATTACTACTTCTTTATTACCGAGGTGGGATACCTTCTTAACGACGTGGACCAGTTTGACCGTGCCATCCTCCTGCTCGAGGAGAGCATGAAAACCAACCCGTTAAATACCGACGCTATCGTCGATCTGGCCTATGCCCACGAGATGAAAGGCAACTTCGAAAAAGCCATCGAGTACAATAACCGGCTGCTTGATATCGACCCTTATTCTTACGACGGGTGGGTGAACATCGGCAAGCTTTACTCCATGAATGAACAGCACGAGAAGGCGGTGGACGCGTTCGACTTTGCGCTCACGGTGAACGAGGATGATACAAGCGTGCTCAAGATGAAGGCTTTGTCGCTTTTCCTGAACGATAACCTGGCCGAGTCGATCGCTATCTTCGAGGAGTGCTTGCAACGGTCGCCCAACGACGAAACGGTATATGACTCCCTCCTGGAGGCATACGCCACGATGGAACAATACGATGAGATGATGAAGCTCATCGACAGGAAAGAGATTTTGTTCGGGAGCGAGAACATCTTGGTCAAGCGAGCCTTCGTCTATGTACATAAGGACGATTACGAAATGGCGAACGAGCTTTTTGCCCGGATCCCGGAAGCGGAACGTGAAACCCTTGATTATTTCATGCTCGAGGCTGAACTGGCATTTCACGACGAGGATTTCCCGCGTGCCGAAGCAGCATACATGAAGGCAGCCCTGGTGTCGGAAGGGAATGAAGATATCCTGGACCGGCTGGCCAACGTTAGTGTGGCACAGGAGAAATTTGAACAGGCGGCAAATTACTTGGAAGAGCTCTTGGAGATTGAACCCGATTTCCCCACGGCAAAATCGAGGCTGGCGTTTATCCGTTTCGAGATTGGTTCCAAAGAGCCGTTCGACGAGATCATGAACCAGTTTTCGGACGAAGAACTGCGCTCACTACTGAGCTTTATCATGGGAAACGGGACCGATGATTTTTCCGATTATAACCGGGAAAAGATATTGATTCGCCTGAACGAAGCCCGTGAAAACCGGGTGCTTTTTAAAAATATCAAGTACTGATCTCACCATCAGCCACGAAATACCATGCTGCATGAATATAATTATCTTTCAAGATAGGATAATCATGTAATATCTCTTCCCTTGACATGCCAGGCGCGAGTCACGGGAGAATATCCGTAACCGCGAAAAGATCCTCTTTAAACCAGAACTTCCAGCCAGGGATGAAAAAGGGAAAAGAGGGGGCAAGCATCCGGGTAAAGTGCCTTAATAGGAAGGGAAAGAGACGAGAAATTTGAGTGTGGTAACCGGTTACCCCCGAAATATTTTAAAAATTTAACCCGTTTTTAAACGGTTATTTTTATTTTTGTGCCGAAAAACTGTCCGTGGATCAAAATAATGAAGATACATTCTTTGCAGATCGCATGAGAAAAAGGCATAGCACACTTCTAATCATTCTTATTGTAGCAGCGACCGGTTGCCGGCATACATCCCCGCCCCTGAATGACTTAAGTGATGCCGACAGTGTTTTAACGGCTTATATCAAGAACATCAGTATCACCCGGCCTGAACAGGCGCTTGCATTGCTTGACTCGGCAGAGCGGTGTGCCCTGCTCTCTTTGATTGATCTAAACAGGCTGCGGTCCGTTGTCTACAATAAGCGGCTCGGACAGCCAAATATCGCTCTTGCTTACAGCCTGCGCGTGCATAATGATCCTACCGTTCGCGAGGATACGGTACAATTGTTGAAGTCTTTAAAAATCATATCTAGTCAATATTATAAGAACGGGAACTACACGGAAAGTATCCGGTATGCCCTCGAAGGGATAGAAGTGTCTTGCAAAGCGGGATCGAAGCGGCACGAAGCCCTTTTCCTGTTGCACGTGGGGCTCTCCAAAGCAACCGCGGGAGATACCGAAGATGCTTATTCGTTTTTTGACCGCAGTATCGCGTTGTATAAACGGCAGATTACCGAAAACCATGTCTGGCGTGAAGTAGACAGGTTGCTTTATGCCTTGATGCAGAAGATAAACGTCCTGCAGGATGACGAGAAGTACAGGGAGGCCTTGGATATGTTTCGCCACACACGACTTGGACGAACGGTTGGACATTGGCGCAACAGTCTATGTCTGGGTGGACGATGCTGAAAATGACACCCCTATATATGAGAAAAACGAGTTGACAAGACAAATGGGTGGTGGATTGACCGGAGAAGAAACCATGTATTTCCCGGAAAGCGAAAATAATGTGAATATCTATGCCCTGCACACGAATGCTCCTGAGTTGGAAGGAATGACCGATTATCCTGAAAATGTGGAACTTACCCATAGCGTGTCTGCCGATCAACGCTCCAGTGGCGGTGGTTACGCTATTTCCGATTTGGTAGGTGCCTGGTACCGAAATGTTCCCGGCCAAACGAATGCCGTACCGCTCACGTTCTACCACCTCCTCTCCAAAGTAGAGATTGTATTGAAAGAGGGGAATGGAGAGGAAGGATTTCTCGATAATATCAGTAAACTGGAACTCGTGAATCTTGGCTTTCGATTCCAATTCACTTTAAGCAATTCAGGGCTTTCGACATCTTACGTTAATCCCTATCCGGGTAACCAGCGCGATATTGAAATCGACGCGGGTATTACAGGTAATGAAGCGGGGGAGGATATCCTGAACGAAGCCATCATTGTGCCGCAGCGGGTGAATGCAGGTGAGCCGTTTATCCGGATTACTTTGGAGGACGGCGGTGAGTTTGTTTACAACATGCCATCCACCACCGATTTCGACGGCGGTAGGAAATATAAATACGTTATCACAGTCAACCAACAAGCCGGCTTGAGGGGAACCTCCGAGATCTCCGATTGGGATGATGATGGCGACGACGATGAAGGCTCGGCAAATACAGAGTATCCGGATTAAATACAACCATCCCAAACGTAACGCGTGCGTGCCAAGTACTGGTTTTACGCGACGCGCACGTATGCGGTATACACGTCGAGTTAGTTAAAACGGGTCGTGGCTCCCGTTCAGGTAGTTTTGGAGGAGTCGCTGATAAGCCGGAAGATCTCCGAAAGCTCCTTCTTGGTTAAATGCCGCCATTTGCCCACGGGGATATCCAACTGGATATTCATGATGCGGTAGCGTTCCAGCCGGTGTACCTCGTTGCCGAGGTGTTCGGCCATACGCCTGATCTGCCTGTTCAAGCCTTGGGTAAGGATGATTCTAAACGTGAACTTGTCCAGCTGCTCCACGAAACATTTTTTTGTGACCGTCCCCAGGATAGGAACCCCGTTACCCATTCCCTGTATAAACGATTTGGTGATAGGGCGCTTCACGGCAACCAAGTACTCTTTCTCGTGGTTGTTTCCTGCCCGAAGAATTTTGTTCACGATGTCCCCGTCGCTCGTCAGAAAGATCAGGCCCTGGCTATCTTTATCGAGCCGACCGATAGGAAAGATACGCTCGGGATAGTTGATGTAATCCACGATGTTGTTCTTCTCCCGCCGAGTGTCGGTAGTACAGACGATTCCGCGCGGTTTATTGAAAGCGATATACACGTGTTCGCGTTCGTTTTTATTCGTAGCTCCTTTTCCGCTCGTTTTCCCTCTTCCCGAAACCAGTTTCCCGTTCAGACGAACCTCGTCACCAGGGGAGACCTTGCTACCCATCTCGGCAACCTTGCCGTTGATGGTGACCCGGCCCTGCTCGATGAGTTTGTCGGCTTCCCTGCGCGAGCAGTAACCGACCTCGCTGAAATACTTGTTTATTCGAATTAAATTATTCTCTTCCATTTGCTTGCTAAAATCACACCTTGCAGCCGCCGGGGGCAGCTTTACCCCGGCTACTCAAATAGGCAGCACGCCATCCGGCCGACAAAAGTACCTGATTCTTTGTATTCACGAAGAATAATTACCGGAAAACTTTTCAATAGAGGAGAAATAACGTGATCGTCCGAGAGGAGACAAGCTGATCAGAGAGGTCCGTTATCATTCGTCGTGCACGGGACGCGCGAATCGGCAGGCCGTATAGAGGTTTTGGATTGTTATGAAAATAGGAATACGGGTAACATTTTGCAATATTATTTGCTGTTTTAGTTCTATTCTATTATTTTCGCGAAACACAATCCAAAATAAATGAGTACAGTAACGGAAAAGATCAAGATTTTATGTGCCGACAGAAATATGTCGGCAGAGGAACTGGCCAGGGGAGCAGATCTCACGGTAGAGCAGGTGAGAAGAATCCTCGATGACGAGCGGATTCCTTCCCTCGCGTCGATCATCAAGATTGCCCGGGTGCTGGGGGTACGTCCCGGTACTTTTCTGGACGACAGCAACGAGACGGGGCCCGTGATCCGCCGGGCAAAAGATAGACAGCACACCGTAACCTTCACGAGCCACTTGACCGACAATCACTCGCACATGAACTTCACTTCGTTGGCGGCACGGAAAGCGGGACGAAACATGGAGCCTTTTCTTATCGATATTGAGCCGGCTACCGCGGACAAAAGCTTCTCGTCGCACGAGGGTGAAGAGTTCCTTTACGTGCTGGAAGGAACCGTGGTGGTGCACTACGGGAAAGAGAAGTATGAATTGCACGCGGGCGATAGCATCTATTATGATTCCATCGTGGAGCACCTGGTCGCGGCCGGCGATGGCTCCCTCGCGAAAATCCTCGCCGTTGTCTACGCGCCGGCATAAACAACACGATCAATAAAAACAACCTTTCCATGAGCAATCATACAGGCATGCAAGCCCAAGAGCAAGCCCATCTAACCGAAGTGCTGTTACCGGAACAACGCGGTCTGGTAAACAACGAGACCTCCGCAAGCCAAGAGCCCGGGATACCTATCCAACTTTCTAATCGAACACTCGGCGATTGGCTCGAATACTGGGCGAAAGAGACGCCGGACAAAGAATATATCGTCTATTCAGACCGTGACCTCCGTTTTACATGGGATACCTTTAACAGGCGGGTGGATGCTATGGCAAAAGGATTGATATCCATCGGGGTAACCCGGGGAAGCAACGTGGGCATCTGGGCGCAGAACGTGCCCGACTGGCTTACCTTTCTCTACGCGACCGCGAAGATCGGCGCGGTGGCGGTGACGGTGAACACCAACTACCGAACCGAAGAAGTGGCCTACCTGATGAAGGATTCGGATATGCACACGTTGTGCATGACCGACGGCGTGGCGGGTAGCAATTACACCGATATTATTTACGATCTGGTCCCGGAGCTCAAAAATACCCAACGGGGTAGGGCACGCTCCAACCGTTTCCCCGAGTTGAGGAACGTGGTCTATATCGGGCAAGAGAAATACCGGGGCATGTACAATACGGCCGAGTTGCTGTTATTGGGGGAGAATGTTGCCGATCAAGAATTCAGCCGGTTGCGATCCCTGTCTGATTGCCACGACGTGGCGAACATGCAGTACACCTCCGGAACCACCGGCTTCCCCAAAGGGGTGATGCTCACCCACCATAACATTGCCAATAATGGTTACCTCACCGGCGTGCACATGAAATTCACGCCCGACGACAAGTGTTGTGTCTGCGTGCCGCTTTTTCACTGTTTCGGGGTGGTACTGGCTACCATGTGCTGCCTCACGCACGGCAGCACGCAGGTGATGGTGGAGCGGTTCGACCCGCTGGTTACCCTCGCCTCGGTTCACAAGGAACGATGCACCGTGCTGCACGGGGTACCCACCATGTTTATCGCGCAGCTCAACCACCCCATGTTTGACCTGTTTGACGTGCGTTCGCTACGCACCGGTATCATGGCGGGCTCTCTCTGCCCTGAAGAGCTGATGAAACAGGTGAACGAGAAGATGTTCATGGACTTGACCAGCGTGTATGGCCTCACGGAGACGGCCCCGGGCATGACCCAAAGCCGCGTGGACGACCCTTTCGAGGTACGGTGCACCACCGTGGGCCGTGATTACGAGTTTACCGAGGTTCGGGTGATCAACCCCGAGACAGGAAAAGAGTGCCCCGTGGGCGTGGAAGGTGAGATGTGTTGCCGTGGCTACAACGTGATGAAAGGATACTACAAGAATCCCGAGGCAACCGCGCAGGTGATCGATAAGGATGGCTTCCTGCATTCGGGCGACTTGGGGGTAAAAGACCACAACGGGAACTATCGCATTACCGGGCGAATCAAGGACCTGATTATCCGCGGAGGAGAAAATATTTCGCCCAAGGAGGTGGAGGATTACCTTTACCGCATGCCGGGTGTGAAAGACGTGCAGGTCGTGGGAGTGGCCTCCTCGCGCTACGGGGAGGACGTGGGGGCATTCATTATCCCGAAAGAGGGTTGCCGGTTAGGAGCTGACGACGTACGCGATTTCTGCAGGGAGAAGATAGCACGGTACAAAATTCCCCGGTACGTCTTTTTCGTGCAGGAGTACCCCATGACGGGCAGCGGCAAGATACAGAAGTTTCGTCTCCGGGAAATGGCTCTCGAACTGTGCGAAGAACAAGGCATCGAGATTGTTTAATGGACGAAGTCAATGTGCCAATGTGATTAATGTGCTAATGATCTAATGATTTGAATCGTGAAATCAGAAATAGTGCTGGCACTAAAGATCGGGAAATTTTGAATAACGGGATTTGGGGCGTATCTTTGAGGAAAAAACAAGATCGACATGACACAAACGCCTAATTGTATAAAATGCCAAAGCAGCGTCACCTATTTCGACGGCGCGCTGTTTCACTGCACGGAGTGCTTTCACGAATGGACGGCCGAAGATATGGAAGCGGCTGAAGAAACAACAAAAGTGGTAGATAGTAACGGGAACGAACTTTTTGACGGGGACGACGTGACCGTGATAAAAGACCTCAAGGTAAAAGGTTCATCCATGGTCGTGAAGCGCGGTACCCGGGCACGGGGAATCAGGTTGTCTCAAGATGATCCCACGCACGTGCAGGCACGGGTAGACGGGCAAACCATCTTTATCCTTACTGAATTCCTGAAGAAATAGATACCTGCCTGAAGAAGCAGGATTGAAAAAAGCGGCTCACGAAAAGTAGGCCGCTTTTATTTTGGGTGGACGTCTTGGTACAAAACTCGAATCAATTATTAGAAGACTTAAGACGAATAAACCAACTAAAAGACAGTCCAAGTCAATACGATTTAGACATTGATAAGTATAAACAGTCTCAAATTATTATGAAAGTTGGAAAACTAAAAAAATGAGGCACAAAAAAATACTCTTTCATTTTCATTTATACTGATTAATTAAATATTGATAAAGCCTATACTATTCCGCCGATTATTCTCTTAGAGTGTACAGACTATTAATTATAGTAATTTCCAAATAGAGACTAATATATAAATAAAACCGCGCCCTCGGTGTTGATAAATTCGGTATCCGGTTGTTTACGGATTACATGTCTGAGAGACTTCTGAAAAATTCAACTTTTAGGCAAAAGCAAAGATAATGAAAAAGTTGAGAAGAGTTTAGTTATTTCTCGGACTCTTTCATAATTCCCGGAAGTTCATATATAAATCTCAGAAGCATTTCTGTGAAATTTATGATTCTGGAAGCATCTTCTTTTGATTTTAAATCTATTTTATGATTGGCTTCGTTTCCAAGTTTTCTTATTGAATCTACCCATTCTTTTCCTTTTGGGGGAATATAATTTTGATTGTTCAGATAATTGACATATTCCACAAAATTTTTTCCCTCTGGCGCCCCCTCAGATACAGAAATATTCATGAGAAGTTTCCGGCAGCACATAACAGCTGAAGTATAGGCACCAATCGCAAAACATTTTCGTGCTTCCTTGAATAAAGTATTTACGTCCTCATTAGGTATATGTTTTACCGGATTACCAACTAACACCCCAGGAACCTGATTGCCCGTAGAATCAAAAAAGGTCGGTTTTCCACAATGATGACAAATGTAAATATGCCCATTTGTATCCCGACCATACTGGACTGTAGAGTAATATCCTTTTTCGGAAGCCAAAGAATTACCGCAGTGTCCGCACTTAAAACTTTTAGAGGAAATATTTCCCGAATTAATCCAATTATAATACATTTCGATAATGATTAAAATATGTATACTAAAAATTAGTCAGTTATGAAGAACACTTGTCACGATTATTTTACCGAACAAAAATAACGAGTGAAGCGTTATATCATCAGATAATGAAAATAATATGTTGTAGAACATATCTTTATTCTGTAAAGATAGATTTTTTAAGTTAATAAACTTGCGTAACAATAATATTATGTGATATCTTTGTATTTCAGAATAAAAATAGTTCATTCTCCAAAGGAGGAAGGAAATCGAAAGACGGTAATTCTAAAGTAATTGCCGTTTTTTGTTTTAATAGGGAGTATCCCACGAACTGTGTAAGTTGGTAATTGGAGGGTTGAAGTCCGGACTTCAACCCTCCAATAATTCTACTAACTTTACATTTCAACAGTTATGAGAAAAGAAGATTTACTGAACAGCGATTTTTTAAGGCAATTCAAAAGCGGAAAAGAACTCGAGAGCTTTCTTTCCCAGTTGCACAAACGCGGCATCGAGCAGATGCTTGAAGGAGACTTGATCATCATCTGGGTTACGACAAGCACGCTAAAACAGACCAATCCAATGCCCGTAACGGTTACGGGAGTAAGACCATAAAAAGTGATTTTGGAGAAGCCCGCATAGATGTCCCCCGGGATCGTGAGGGTAGTTTCGAGCCTGTTATCGTGCCCAAGCGCAAAAGCATGGCCGAAGGTGTTGAGACCCTGGTGATATCCCTTTATGCCAAAGGGATGAGCAATGCGGACATCGAGGAACAGTTACTCGAGATGTACGACTTCAGGCTTTCCACCAGTGCCATATCAAGAATCACCGCGCGCGTGACGGAAGATATCACGGCATGGCAGAACAGGCCATTGGAAGAGGTCTATTTGATTGTATGGATGGACGGGATCGTATTCAAGGTACGGGAGAACTCCTGGGTGGTCAACAAGACGGTCTATATTGCCGTGGGACTGCGCCGGGACGGGAAAAAAGAAGTGTTGGGCCTCTGGCTTGGCAAGAATGAAAGCGCCGCCTTCTGGATGAGCGTGCTCACGGATCTCAAGGCACGTGGCGTGGTGGATATCCTGATTACCGCCACCGACAACCTGAACGGCTTCACAGATACCATACGCAACGTGTTCCCCGAGTCGCGCACCCAGATCTGTGTGGTACACCAGATACGCAACGCGTGCCGCTACGTGGTATGGAAGGATAAAAAGGAATTCACCGCCGATATGAAGCTGATATATGACGCACCCACAAGGGAGGCGGCCGAAGCGGCACTGAACGACTTTGCAGCCAAATGGGAAAGCAAGTATGCCTATGCCGTCAAGTCATGGCGTGACAACTGGCAGGAACTGACCGTGTTTTTTGATTTTCCGGTCGAGATCAGGCGTATTATCTACACGACCAACCTGATCGAGAATCTCAACGGAAAGATCAGGAAATACACCAAAAACAAACTCTCGTTTCCTACCGACGAGGCAGTGATCAAATCCGTATATCTGGCCGTCAGGGAGGCTACAAAAAAATGGACCATGCCCATAAGGGACTGGGGGCTGGTATTGAACCAATTTTTAATTATCTTTGCCGAGAGGGTCAGGCAATAATCAAGACCCTTCAATTACTACTTACACACTTTAGGGGATAGTGTCTTTTAATACACCACATCTAATCTCCGCCTTGCTTTATTCTCAATTTTATATATATTAGCTCCCGAGAGGTAGTATGCTGTAATTAAATAGTAGCTGTCGTTACCCTTTGGCTCCAGAATAATTACGTATCTTTCGTTTTTGTCATATATATAAGTTCTAATTCCGTTTTTCTCTTTAACGGAAAAAATATCTCTAATCCCCGGTGAATTTTCGCAAATATGATGTTTGATCCAGTGTACACGTATGGAACGTTCTCTATCATATTCTCTTGAACTCTCATCTTTGTTTGTTGTACACGTTGTTAGATGGTGCAACAATGTTTTCATAGTATCTTCTCCTTCTCTTGGCGTTGGCCTTACCAGTTTTGCCCTAAAATATGGAGTAGAGTTGATGAAGTCTCTTTGAAAAATACCATATAGAGATTTATTTCTTTCTCTTACAGTTAATGCATCCAGCTCTAAAAGTTGATTATATATTTTTAGTTTGTTGAACATGGACTAAATTCTGATTCTGAATAGATTAAACTTATTTGCATCTTTATAGGTTTGAGTTTCCAAATCACATCCTGAAATTAGCTTTATTTTATCAATAAGTTTTCTTTTGGCAATAGCAGTATTTTCAGGGAAATTTAGATTATAAGATATCGCTCCAATAAATAAATCGCATAATTGTAGTAAATCGACTTCATTCGATCGTATATGTTGGATTTTTTGAATAGTACCCATTTTTACGTTCAATATTTTCTTTAATTCTTCTATTCGATAATTACTTAGATCGTCTTTGATATCTAAATAAATATTGTATTTATTATCGATATCAAGTTTGTGAAAAATAAGCTGGTAATACATCAGATAGTAGAAGCGATCATAATCGTTTCCGCATTTGTCAGCGATATACCGGTGTTTGTCAACAATAATTGCTCTAAAATTGATATGAGTCCTTTCAAAGAAAAAATCGACAAGTTCTGAGTAAAACGGATAATTCCAGGAATTTAATTTTGTCCATTTTATTTCAAACGTATTTTCATGCTTGATTCTCAACTCTTTTATTTCTTCTTTGATTTTTTTTATCCTATTGTATGGAACAGAAATATAGCCAATGACCATGTATTGCATTTGATCATTTAAGAGATGACTACTTTCATCACAATAGTAATTTATAATGTTTGCGTTATCCATGTCTAAATACCCTGACTCTTGTTTTAATTTTCGTGCATTGGCAAAGATAATGAAAATTCGAAAAGTGATTATAAAAAATCCCCCTGACTTACAAATAGAGGGACTGAAAGCGTAAGGCTAAACCCATAAAAATCACAAGAATTTCTTTAGTTTCCGTTTGTTGCCGGCGTATAGCGCAATAAACAGTATGGTGAGACAAGCGCTGAAAGTGCGGTTACTTGCCAGATAATGGTAGATTCTTTGAGTTTCAGTATCCTTTTTTCTTTTCGTCGAGATCGTTACGGTATTTCAGATCGGTAGCGTTCCCAATACTGTCGTTAACCTTTGTTTTTTAGAATTCACTTTGTTCTTGAATGTTCCATTCCTATCGCTTTTTTAAGAAAGAAATCAAACCGCCCGCATTTTCTCGACCTCTCAAAAACTGCCCTGAAAATCAGCAAACAACGTATCCATAAAATATATCTATATATCATATATAAATATATATAATTACTATGATTATCAGAGGGAAGATTGTAAATTTCACATCCCCATTTATCTCTTGAAAAACAGCCGTTTCCAGCCACTGCAGATTATTTTTAATGTTTCGAAACACTATCCGTCAATTCACAGGAAAATCGTTGTTTATTTGGCCGGAAAATCCTTCATTTATACCCTGATGTGTCTATATATGCAGCTACAACAGGTTATTTATGACATAACAATTATGATGTCATCACATAAAATCCGATGAGAATAAAACGACATTCAAACGCTCTTTCTGGCGCTATATATATATCCAGAAAAAATGGATATATAAATATGCTTTTTCAACACTTATGTTTACGGAATTTTCCGCCGTGAAAAAGAGGTAAAAAGTAGCATTTCGGGAACGTGTTGTGCAAATGCCGTGCAAATCAATAAAAATAAAAATCTAAACAGTTGTATATAAATTGAATATGTTTTATAGTAGTGGACGTCTTGGACAAAACTCGAACCAACTATTAGAAGATTTACGGAGACTTAACCAAATACAAAACAGTCCATATCAGTATGATTTGGAGCTTAATACACCTAATGAGAAGCAGTCTCAAATCACTACAAAGGCTGGATATTCCGATTAAACAAGCCCCTTTATTCTCATTCAAAGTGACCCCTTGCAGATTTATATGAAAGCAGTGCTTTTGAGTATTGATTGTTGCAAAGATAATGTTTCATTATCACCACGTTTTCTGTTTTATATTATTTTACATAAATAAACATTTGCTTATATCTTTAGTTTCCTAAGGGACTCACCATAAAGTTCAACCCGGAGCGCCCTGTGTACTATCCGGTCAAGTACCGCGTCAGCCACCGTTTTGTCTCCTATTGTTTCATGCCATTCATTGACCGGTATCTGGGATGTGATTATGGTCGATTTCTTTCCATAACGGTCTTCTATCACATCTAATAAATTCATTCTGGCTGTTACATCAAAGGGTTGCATACCAAAGTCATCCAGTATAAGCAAGTCCATCCGTTCTATTTTCCTGAGCTCTGTCAGTATGGTAGCCTTTGCTTTGGCGGACTTTAAAAGACCCATCAACCTTGCCGTATTTGTGTAAAGGGCCCTGTATCCTTTCTGGCATGCTTCGTAACCCAGAGCTGTTGCCAGATACGTCTTGCCGGTACCTGTGCTCCCGGTAATGAAAAGGTCTTTATGCTCTTTAATAAAATTCAAGTCCGCCAATCTTTGCACCTGGTTCTTGTCCAAGCCTCTTTCTACTGAGAAGTTCACATCTTCAACCGATGCTTTATGGCGGAAGTTGGCTTGCCTTATGGCCCTTTCCATGCTGCGGTTCCGTCTGTCATCCCATTCGCTGATGACCAGCCAGGATACAAACTGGTCTATGGTCATCGTTTCCTTTTGCCTGGTCTCCAGGCTTGTTTTAAATGCGTAATACATCCCTTGAAGACGCATCTGGGTCATCCTTTCAAGTGTCTCTTTATTCATTTCCATATTAGTTATCACTTATCTGTTCCCGTATCTTGTTGATTGTTTATTGATAATACTCTTTTCCCCTTATGTTCTTATGCTCAGGGGTGGATTTATCTTCCAGGGAATCTTCTTCCAGGGGGACTTCATCCTGGCGGTTATTGAGTATTGTTTCGATGGCCGGATAGTTATACAATCCGTAACTGTCTGCCCAACGGCAAGCGTTGATCAAACGTTTTTCCCCTACCCGGCGGGCAAAGGAAAGTATGCCTACCGCGGACTTATATGCCTGTTCGGGATGGGCCTTGCTCTCTATGACTTTGGTTATATAAATGCCTACATCCTTATGGACAGACATGGCTTCGTTTATAAACTTTTCGGCGTTCCAGTCACTGTAAGCGCGTTGGTGGGATGCCAGGTGGTCCGGGTTTGTCGTGTAACGGAAGCGCTTGTAAGAACGCGCGTGCTCGGCTATTTTTTCATATTGACAATAAATCTCCACAAGGGATGATGTATAAAGTAATTTGATCTTTTTACCGATATATTTATAGGGTACGCTGTAAAAGTGGGCGTCTTCGCCCAGGCGTACATGTCCGTTCTTCATTACGGTTACCAGCACCTGTTTCTTTATCTCATAAGGTATAGGGTTGAGCCCGCCCAGGGTCATACGTTCAATCTCTTCGAACTGGTCGCGGCGGCTGTAGCTGCGGCCCGAGAAAGGTGTGTTATTATGGACTTCCAGGGCTACGCGGATGGCGCGGTTCAATGATGCCAGATCGTGGAAGACACGGCCTTCCAAACGCAAATAAATACTTTTGTAAATCAATTTGACCGCTCCTTCCACCAATGCCTTGTCCCGGGGTTTATATGCTCTTGTGGGAATGACGCTGCACCCGTAATGATTGGCAAACGAAGCAAAATCATCATTGATGACCGCTTCATATTTGCTGCTTTTGGTGACAGCCGATCTCAAATTATCCGGAACGATGACCTGGGGAACACCTTCCATATAGTGAAGGGTATGCTCACAGGCTGTGATCAGGTCCTCTTTTCGTTGGGAACTGACCGCCTCCACATACGTCAGTTGGCTGCATGGCAGGATGGCCACGAAGACTTCCACGGCCACGACCTCTCCGCGGGAAGGATCCACGATGCCCAGCTTCTTGCCGGCAAAGTCGATGAATAACTTGTCGCCGGCCTTGTGCTCCAGGTGCATGACAGTGCTGTGGGCCTTCTGGTATTCTTCTATGTAACGGCAGAAACTCGACCGGGCGTATCCATCAGGGTGCTGGCCCTTGTATTCTTTATGGAGCATCTCGCGGGTAACGCCTTTGCGTTTTAAACGCTTGCAATAAACAGGCAGGAGTTTGTACAATACTTCCAATCGACTGTTGGGGGGACTTTCCGTGTCTCCTTGCGCAATGACGCATAACTCTGAATCGCTTAGCGATAGCAATTCATCAATGGATTTACCCGACTCTTTGAAGCGCGTCAAATACTTCTTGACTGTGGTGCGGGAGAGGTGTTGTAAATTACTGATAGCCTTCGTACCTTTCCCCTGGCTGTAAAGCCGTAACACTTGTTTTAATTTTTGCATACTGATCAATTTGTTCGGCATAATGAGCATCCTTTATCTGTTAACGTTCCTTTAAAGGATGCAATTACCTTGCTAAATCAATCAATACTTTTTCCCTTTTTTCTGGGGACCACTTTCATGGGAATAAAGGGATCACTTTCCGTTGGATTTAATAGACCAAATTCCCTGGTAATCAGGGGAACAGTTTATACCGGATTTTCCA
>WPCG01044693.1_pt1 | contig 55208 bp, 61 predicted proteins | sample 5403311 | NCBI WGS metagenome assembly WPCG01 (sample SAMN12869467, study PRJNA574797) | sludge metagenome | isolation source: wastewater treatment of Control | place: China:Beijing | collected 2019-05-17
ATACAGACAGCACTCTCACTACAGATCAGATAATATCATATGCTCTTTCTCAGAGATTGTCATTTTCTCCAAATACAGGAACACGATACTCTAACCTAGGATATTTAATACTATCTAGACTCATTGAACAAGTAACTCAACAAAGCTACGAAGAGTATGTTAAAGAGAATATCTTAAAGCCAATTGGAATATATGATATGCATTTAGCAAACAACTACTATGAAGAGAGATACCAAAACGAAGTTAGATACTATGAACCTTTAGACTCTGACCCAATAGAATCATACGATGGATCTGGTAGATTTCTGCCTAGAAGTTATGGAGGAAATAATATTAGAGGATTGCTTGGTGCAGGAGGATGGGTAGCATCTTCATCTGAACTTCTAAAGCTTGTAGCAGCTATAGATGGTAAAGACAATGTGCCTGATATTCTATCTCTGGAGAGCATAGAGATTATGACAAAATTTAATAAATCTTATCTCCCAATAGGTTGGTCTAGATGTACACCGCAAGGAGATTGGACAAGGACAGGAAATTTAGCAGGAACAAGTGCAATAATAAAATATAATAGAGATGGCTACTCTTGGGTATTTATTACTAATACAAGCTCTTGGAAAGGAGCAAATTTCCCTCCAGAAATTGCACAAATGATTAGAAGGGCGTCAAATAAGATCGATGTTTGGCCAGAAAGAGACCTTTTTAACCCACAAACCTAAAACTCAAATGTGATTCCAATTGTTGGCAATATTGTGCCACTCTCCAACTCAATTCTTCTCATTTGATATCTTTGGTCCTCAATTGGAGAGTTTGGATTAACAATTATGCCTGTACTCATCAAAGCATCATCATCCCTATATTTAAAATTCAGCACATTTTGAATATCTAGATATAATTTGAAAGCAAAATTTTTAAAAAAGAACTCCCTATCCACTCTTAGATCTAACTGCTTATAATCGCCAAGTCGCTTAGAATTATATTGAGAAAAGTCTCTATACTCTCTGCCTGAGGCATCCCACGCTAAGACTAAAGAAGATTTATCCTCATCAATTGGAGTGAACGGAGCACCCCCAGCATATCTAAATTTAGCACCTACAATATAATTCTTTCCAAATCTGTAACCTCCAGAAAGAGTTAACAAAAAGCGATTATCCCATTGAGTCGGAGTCCACAAATCCTTACTATTTTTAAATTCGCTTCTAAATATTGTTACAGATGATATTAAATTAAATTTATCAGAAGAGAACCATCTATAATACAACTCCGCTCCATAGGACCGGCCTTTTAAATCTGAAGATATTACCTCATCACCAATGGCACCATACTCAACAGCCTTAGCATCTAAAGGAATAGAATCATTAATTGAGAAAAGTCCGTTAAAGTTATTCTTATAGAATAACTCAACTCCAAATTTCATATCATTAATTGACGAATAATCAAATCCAAGAGCATACTGATCAGATCCTGAGTATTTTAATCCCTTATTTATAAACTGATTACCTCTTTTATACCCCAATGCTGTAAGAGGAGGTAATTGGTAATATCTGCCTGCCGATAAATTTAAATTAAAATCATCAAATAGTTCATATGACAAAGAGAATCTAGGAGAGAATTGATTAAAAGGATTAGACATTGATGAGCTAAAGTTGTTTGCATCTAGTCTCATGCCCATATTAACAGATAACTTTTGGTCACTTGTTCTATAATTACTATTAAAGAAAAGAGCATACGTAAACAGAGTTAGGTTACTATTATAGTTAATATCTATAGGATTGTTTAAAAAAACTCTCTTAAATGTACTATTTGTATAATCTGGAACAGAAAGAGCTAATCCATAAATCAACCTAAAATTAGAGATCCTATTTAAATTCTCCACTCTAAAATTACTTTTTTGCTCTACAGACCTAAATCTTAATGATAAATTAGATGAGATCGAGTTATCGTTATTTAAAAATTTTGTATTTCTATTATTAAGATAACTATGACTTAAAAAAAAACTAAGTGTATTATTAGAATAGAAATATCTATATACAGCACCAACAGTAAATACTTCTTGTTCAATTGTTGGTAAATATGACAAAATATACTCGTTAGTTGGATCATCAACACCTGCCGATTCATTTAATTCCATTCTATCTACTCCAGCAATACCCAATAGGGTAAGCTCTCTTCTATTTCCTAAGTCTCTTTTTATTTTGAATTGGAAATCGGTATAAGTAGGCAAAAATGGCAAATCCAAGACCTTAAATAGAAATTGTAGATATGACCTTCTTGCAGAAAAAATGTATGTAGTTTTATCATCAATATACCCAGATGAACTAATTCCTGCCTCAGAGGCACCAACAGTAAATTTATAGCTTCTATTTAAAGGATCACCATCCTTAACTCTAATATCCAAAATAGAACTTAAAGCACTAGATCTATTTACAGGAAATGTTCCTGAATAAAAATTAACCTCTCTTATAAGATCTGCATCCACAATACCAACAGGCCCGCCAGATGCTCCTTGAGTACTAAAATGATTAATTGTTGGGATCTCAATTCCATCAAAATAAAATTTGTTCTCAGATGGTCCACCTCCTCTAACAATTATATCATTTCTGTATCCTCCAGTAAACACTCCAGAAACACCTGGTAAAGAAGATACAACTCTAGATATATCTCTATTAGATCCTGGATTTCTTTCTATCTCTTGAACTCCAAGATTTCTTTGAGATAAGGGAGTCTCTGGTAATCTTACAAAAGGATTAACTTTTGGTCTAACAGTTACCCCATCTAATAAAAAAGAGGTCTGCTCTAGCTCTATTCTAACAAATAATCCAGAAGCAGAAAGCATATACTCCTGAGAAATGTATTGATTATATCCCAACAAACTAGCTGTCAACCGATAAACCCCAGGGGTAACGTTGGTAAAAACAAAACTTCCGTTAGAGTCAGAAGTTGTAAATCTATTTGTTCCAAAAATAGCAATTGTTGCAAATGCAATTGGCTCTCTACTTCTACTATCAATTACAACGCCATTGATATTGTAAGACTGCAAAACAGAACCATAAACAGAACCTACTCCCAAAATTAGAGTAATAATAAATGCACTTATATATCTTTTCATTCTCAAATTAAACTTATTGAGTATGCTAAACATTAATGTGCGTCCTATTGTTCATATTTTAGAAAAGATCTCCAGCCAATAATTTTAGCGTTAACTCAAGAACTTTTGCTTGGTATATTGCTCTCAATTTTCTATCTGAAGCATCTAAATAAGAGAGTTGATAATCTCTAAACTCTATTCCAGAAAGAGAACCTAATCTATATTTTTCCATTGCAGCATCCAAATTCATATATGCCGATTGACGATTCTCCTCCTCAAAATCTATAAGCCTAAGATTATGGTTATACATATTAAATAATTGCATGATTTCGCTCTCAATATCTTGTTTCGTTTTTTCAATCAGCAGAGAGGAGTTTTCATAAGAAATTGCAGCATTTCTAACTCTTCTACTGATCTCACCTCCATAAAAAATAGGGATCGAAAGAGAGAGCCCCCAATTATATCCATTAGCTTCGTTGAATCTTGATGGAAACATCTGGCTTTCAGAAAAATTATAATTATATGAAGCAACCAAATCTAAAGTAGGATATCTCTGCGACTTTGCAATCTTGAGATCTAATAGTGCTATCTGTTCCCCATTAATCAAACCTCTTACTTTACTATTATTAACCATTGCTGACTGAATAACATAATCTAATGATAACTGTCTATCTGTACATATTGTATCTTTAATGATACAAGACGATGAAAATGGAATATTCATAAGATTATATAACTCTATATAGGCATTTTTTAAATTCTCCTGCTGCAACATTAATCTAGAGGAGTCACTATTTAAATATATTTTGGCCTGCTTAAACTCCAACCCAGAATCACTTCCAATATTGTATCTAGTCAAGGCTTGATTATATCTAATTTCTGAAATTCCAACAACCTCTTGAAGTAAATTTACTTGATTAGTTAAACTAATAATATAGTAAAACTGAGAGGATATTTTTAATACTAAATTCTCTACCGTAGACTTAAAAGCATATTCCCCCTGAGACAATAGCTGCAACTGTTTCTCCCTTGTTGCAAACATATTGAATCCATCAAAAAGCCTCCAATTAAAAGACACACCACTATTTATAGAGCTACTATTAACTGTAGATCTTTCCCTATCGCCCGTTTGATTTAAATTCCTATTATTAAATTTAGAGTCGGTATATCTAGAAGTTAGCGAAAGAGTAGGTAAAAAAGGAGCTAGAGTAACATTATTCTCTATTATCTCCAAATTTTTATCAGAGATTATTATAGAATAATTTTGATCCATAGCTATAGATATACACTCCTCTAGTGTCAAAACTCTGCTATTCTGCCCAATTGCAAAGGAGAAAAAAGTAAGAAAAAAAGATGTTATTATTATTTTTGTTACAACTTTCATAGCTCTCAATTTTGAATATTACTTTTTGACGATGATATAAATAGATACATTGCTGGAATAACATAAAGAGTAAAAATAGTGGAAAAAATAAGTCCGCCTACAACAGCAACACCCATAGAGATTCTACTCTCAGCTCCTGCACCGGAAGCAAAAACCATTGGAGTCACTCCTAGAATTGTAGATAGACTTGTCATAAGTATTGGCCTAAATCTCGATTGTGCAGACTCCATTATTGATTGATATCTACTCAATCCAAAATTCTTTCTCTGATTTGCAAACTCTACCATCAATATTCCATTCTTAGATACCAAACCAATTAGCATAATTAAACCAATCTGACTAAATATATTTAGAGTTTGACCATAATACTTAATAGAAATTAGTGCTCCAACAACAGCTAATGGAACTGTCAACATAATTATTAACGGATCTCTAAAACTCTCAAACTGGGCCGATAAAACTAAGTATATTAAAATTAAGGCCAAAATAAAAGCAAACAGAAGACTAGATGTACTCTCTACAAAGTCTTTTGACTGGCCAGATAAGGATGTCGAATAATGATCAAAATTTAAAACTCTCTTTGATATTTTATCCATCTCCTCTATACCTTGACCCAAAGTGTATCCTCTTGCCAATGATGCAGAGACTGTCGCTGAAACAAATCTATTAAAACGATATAACTGAGGAGGAGTACTACTCTCTTCTAAAGTAATCAGATTATCTAGTTGAATTAACTCTCCCATATCGTTTCTAACATAGATATTAGCTAAATCTACAGGCCTACTTCTCATGCTCTGATCTATCTGACTAATAATCTGATACTGCTTCCCATTTCTAATAAAATATCCTATGCGCTGTTCACTCATAGAGAGTTGAAGTGTTTGAGCTATATTTTGAACTGAAACACCCATTAAAGAGGCCTTATCTCTATCTATATTTATATTAATCTCTGGCTTAGTAAATTTTAAGTTGACATCTGAATTAGCAAAAACAGGACTTTGAGATACCTCATCCATATATATAGGCAAAACTCTTCTCAAAGAGTCTAGATTTGGAGCCTGAATAACGTATTGAACTGGCATCCCTCCTCTTCTACCTCCAAATGTCTGTCTTTGGTTAACAAATGTTCTTGCACCAGTCAATCTAGATAAAATAGGAGCTACATCATCTGCTATATCTTGTTGAGATCTCTCTCTTAAATATGGATCAACCAAAGAGACTTGAAAATTAGCTCTATTTCTTCCCCACATTCCAATTATCTGCATAACCTTATCTTTTTCGGGAATAGAGTTCTCAATAACATCGTAAACCTGATCGGAATAACCCAACATATACTCATAAGTAGCACCTTCCTGCGCTGTACTAGATATAGTTAGCATAGATCTATCTTCTAAAGGAGCCATTTCTGAAGGTGTATTAAACCATAAATATACAATAGCAGATAATGATACTATTAAAAAAACAATTGCTATCCATGCCCTCTTCATCAAATAAACAAGAGAGTTATAGTATACCCTATTTAATCCAACAAAAAATGGCTCAGTTACTCTATACAACCAATTCACTTTAGTGCTTGGCGTTAGTATTTTACTGCTAATCATTGGAGTAAATGTAAGTGCTACAAAACTAGAAATAACCACAGCACCTGCAATTACAATAGAAAACTCTCTAAATAACCTGCCTGTTACTCCTTGCAAAAAAACAATTGGGAAAAATACTGCAACAAGAGTAATAGTCGTGGCAATTACTGCAAAGAATATCTCCTTTGAACCCTCAATTGCTGCTAACTTAGGCTCCATCCCTCTCTCAATTTTTGCATAGATATTCTCCATCACTACAATAGCATCATCAACTACAAGCCCTATAGCCAATACTAATGCCAAAAGAGTTAAAATATTAATTGAGAACCCTGCTATATACATTACAAAGAAGGATCCTATCAATGATATTGGAATCGCAATTATAGGGATTAATGTAGTTCTCCAATTTCTTAGAAAAAGAAAAATAATCAGAACTACCAAAATAAAAGCCTGAATTATAGTATTTTTAACTTCTCCAATAGAATCTCTAATAAAAATAGAGTTATCAAAACCAACATCCACATCTATATCTTCTGGTAGTGTCTTCTCTAATTCTGCAATAGCTCTTTTGGCATCATCAACAATATTTATATAGTTTGCACCTGGCTGAGGTATAATTACACACGCAACCATTGGTACTCCATTCCTTTTTAAAATTGATCTTGTATTCTCTGCATCAACCTCTGCTATACCAATATCAGAGAATTTTACTACCCTATCTCCATTTCTAGAAATAATTAAGTTATTAAAGTCTTCAATATCTCTTAATCTACCAAGAGTTCTAACAGTTAACTCCATATTGGTACCTTCTATTGTACCAGATGGGAGTTCAACATTCTCTCTAGAAACAGCTTGCCTAACATCTAGAGGCGTTATTTTATATGCTGCTAAAAGAATGGGGTCCATTCTCATTCTAATGGAAAATCTTTTTGATCCCCATATAACAACATCACTTACTCCACTAATTGTTTGAAGTCTCTCTTTAAAATTTACCTCCGCAAATTCACTTAAATCTATTATGTCTCTAATACCACTAGACAGAGTAACTGAAAAAATAGGTTGTGCATCGGCATCAGATTTTGAAACAACTGGAGGATCTACATCTTGAGGTAGTCTTCTCATAGCTCCAGATACTTTGTCCCTAACATCGTTAGCAGCTGTTTCCATATCTACCTCTAAATTAAATTCAATATTTATAGAGCTAGATCCATCTCTACTAGTACTAGATATCTCTCTAATACCAGGTATACCATTTACTGCAGCCTCTAACGGCTCTGTAATTTGAGTTTCAATAACATCGGCATTAGCACCAGGGAATGCACATCTAACAGATATAACAGGACTATCAACACTCGGATAATCTCTTACTCCTAATGAACTATAACCAATCCCACCAAAAATTATTATTAACAGGCTCATTACTGTTGCAAGTACTGGCCGTTTTATAGAAATAGACGATAAAGAACTCATAAATAATTAATTAATAGGATTTACTACTATTCCATTTCTCAATTGTAATAACCCTGTAGTTATCACACTATCTCCTAACTCAACTCCCGAAACAATCTCAATCATATCTGCAGATCTATTTCCAATTTTAACAGGAACAGAGACTGCTTTAGAATTTTTAACCAACCATACAGATCTTCCCTTTACATCTGGAACTATCGCCTGATTTGGAATATATATACTCTCCTGATCGGCAACAACACGCAAACTTACTCTAGCCGACATTCCAGGACGTAAATTCAAGTTTCTATTAATATAAGATGCTCTTACGGTAATAGTTCTTGTTCTTGTATCAACCATTGGGTCTACTGCATATATGTTTGCATAAAAATCATCTACATAACCCTCTACACTAAAATTGAGTTTAGATCCCGTGAGAGAATTAGATAAATATTTTTCTGGGATAGAGACTTCAACTATTAAATTCTCTATATCCACAAGAGTTGTTATTTTTGAATTAGGTTGCAAAAAAGCACCAATACTAACGTCTCTTAAACCAACAACTCCATTAAATGGAGCTCTAATATGCATCTTCTCTATTCTTATCTTTAATTGCTCTATGTCTTGTGTTAAAACATTATAATCTGTTAAAACTTTGTCAAAATCCTCTCTACTAACGGCATCTTTTTCTAATAATATTTTTTGTCTTTCCAATCTTTGAGAAACTAAGAGCAATTGATAATTTGCTCTATTAAGTTGCACTTGAAGCTCTTGATCGTCCAATTTTACTAATAAATGACCCTTCTTAACAAATTCTCCCTCTTTAAAATTAATCTCTGTAACCCTTCCAGACAACTCACTAACTACATCAACCTTTTCTCTAGGTAATAAATTCCCAAGACGAACAAATCCATCGTCCTTGAGCTCTTTTTGCGCCACATAAATTGAAACGGGCAAACCTCCTCGTTCTCTTCTTTGAGTTGATTGTGAATGCTCTATTTGTTGAACATTTTTTACAGTACTACCATTTAATACAAAACGATTAAATAAAAATATCGATACTCCAAAAAATATAGGAATTGAGATATAAAGCAACAGTTTACTCTTTCTATTCATAATAGATGAAAAAATTGGTTAAGTATATCCATGTTAGACAAACAATAATAGATAAGGTTTAATTAAAGAGCTTTTTTTATATTTGTAAAAAATAGAAGAATTTATTGTGTACAAAAAACTATCCCTTAATCAGCTAAACAGAGTTGATATAGAAAAATTCAAACTTATTCCCAAAAATCCCTTTGTGGTAATTTTAGATAACGTTAGAAGTCAGCACAATATAGGGTCTGTATTTCGTAGCTGTGATGCGTTTGCAATAGAAAAATTGTATTTATGCGGAATATGTGCAACTCCACCATCTGCTGACATAAGAAAATCGGCAATTGGAGCCGAAGAGAGTGTAGATTGGAAATACTATAATAACACCATAGAGATTGTTACAGAACTTAAAGATAAAGGTTATTTAATTTTTGCAGTTGAACAAACGTTAAATTCCACGATGCTTGACGCCTTTTCAATTAATAGTAATAGAAAATATGCCTTAATTTTTGGAAATGAGGTAAAAGGAGTCTCACAAGAGGTGATTGATATATGTGATGGGACTATTGAAATCCCTCAGTTTGGGACCAAGCACTCTCTTAATATCTCGGTTTCTGTTGGGATTGTTCTTTGGCAATTAATATCTTCAAATAAAAGTTAATTTGATGATAGATAATTTTAATCGATCTATAAACTATTTAAGAATTTCTGTAACTGACAGATGTAATTTGAGATGCAAATATTGCATGCCTCAAGAGGGTATTAAGCTACTAGATCACTCTCAAATTATTACTTTTGACCAAATTAGAGAGTTTGCTCAAGCAGCAATTATATGTGGAATTAATAAAATTAGGTTAACTGGTGGAGAACCATTGGTAAGAAAAGATATTGTTAAATTAGTAAAAATGATATCTTCGTTAAATGGAGTAACCGATCTCTCAATGACTACAAATGGGACTCTTCTTAGCAAGTTCTCCAAAGATCTTAAAGATGCTGGACTTATGAGAGTAAATGTCAGTTTAGATACAATAGACCCATCTGAATACAGAGATATAACCAGAGGAGGAGAGATTTCTGAAGTTATTGAGGGCATAAAAAGTGCTATAGAATCGAACTTAACTCCAGTAAAGATAAATTGCGTTGTCAAGGAGAGTAGACAAGAAGCAAATGCTATAAGTGTTGCTAAACTCGGGGAAAAACTGGGCTGTATAGTTAGATTTATCCCTCAAATGAATTTAGAAACAGGTCATTTTGGGATAGTAGATGGAGGAACTGGTGGTAATTGTAAATTATGCAATAGAATACGATTGACATCCAATGGAAGGATACATCCTTGTCTCTTTTCTGACTCATATATAGAGATAAGTAAATATGGGAATTCAATAGAGGGTTATATAAAAGCTATTAAAGAGACAATCTTAATAAAACCCTCAAAAGGGAAAAGTAATCATACCGATAAATTTTATAATATTGGAGGGTAAAATATAAAGCCGATGAAAGATAATAATGATAATATGACACATCTAGATTCAAAAGGGGAGGTAAAGATGGTTGATATCAGCCATAAAGAGCCCTCTCAAAGAGAAGCTCAAGCTTCAGGATCTATTCTACTAGAAAGAGAAACCATTGATAAAATAACTAATAATCAAATAAAAAAGGGGTCTGTTCTTACTATCTCAAAAATTGCAGCTATCCAATCGGCTAAAAAATGCTATGATTTAATTCCATTATGTCATCCAATTTTGATAAATAACATAGATATAGAGTTTGAAATTGAGTCGACAAAATTGACTGTTTTTGCAAAAGTTGGATGTTTTTCAAATACCGGAGTTGAGATGGAGGCATTAACAGCTGTTAGTACAGCTTTACTAACAATTTATGATATGTGTAAAGCCATAGACAAAACAATGGAAATAACAGATATTAAACTCCTAAGTAAAACTAAATAAGATGGAAAAAGAGATTAAAATATTGTCAATTAATGTATCGGAGAAAAAAGGGACTCTAAAACATAGTATAAATAGCTGTAATATAACAAATTTAGGAATTGAGTCAGATGCTCACTCTGGTTTATGGCACAGACAAATTAGCCTACTATCTAAGGAGAGTATAGATCTCTTCTCTAGTAAAACAGGTAGAGAGTACTCTCCAGGAGAGTTTGCAGAAAACTTAACTGTACAGGGTATGATTCTAAAAGAGTGTAATATTGGAGATATTTTTTATAACTCCTCCGTTGAGTTAATGGTCACTCAAATAGGAAAAAGCTGCCATGGAGGTGGATGTGCCGTTTATACTCAAACTGGCTCTTGTGTAATGCCTAAAGATGGAATATTTACAAAAGTTATTAAACCCGGAAAACTTTCTAGTGGTGACATATTGTATTACAAACCAACAACAGTTAAAATTGCAGTAATTACTCTTAGCAATAGAGCTAGCTCTGGAGAGTATCCAGATATTAGTGGCCCCAAAATCATATCTTTATTAGAGCAACATTATAAAAATAATAATAGACAGTTCACCATCTCATATCATTTGATTCCAGATAATGAAAAAGAGCTATCTTTTATAATTGATAAATATATCAAAGAGTCATATGATTTTATAGTGACAACAGGTGGAACCGGTATTGGTGTAAATGATATAACCCCAGAGGTAATAAAACCAAAACTTCAGAAAGAGATACCTGGAATAATGGAGCATATTAGAGTAAAATATGGGGCAAATCTATCTAGTGCTCTTGTAAGTAGAGGAGTTTGTGGGATAATTGATAATACATTTATTGCTACAATACCTGGAAGTGTAAAAGGGTCTCAAGAGTATATTACAGAAATAACTCCACATCTAGAACACATTTATAGAATGTTACGAGGAATCGATGCTCATTAACAACTAAAAGGCTGTCAAAACAAATTGACAGCCTTTTTCTATTAATTTTAACTCCAAGTATTATATCTTACCCGCAAGAGTCTTCTCAATATATGTGATAAGATATTGATTATGAGAATCTGTATCAAAATCTCTACTTCTAGTTCTCTTTAGTCTAGATAATAGATAATTTAATTGTCCTTGTGCAATTGCCGTACATTCTGTAAGGTCTTTAGGATTTACAGACGCTTTTGGCTGAGCACCTCTTGGAACAGAAGATAGTCCAGTATACAAATCACATAGAGTTGTAACATAAACTTTCTGAAGTAATCTCTTATAAGTATCAACATTAGATGATCCTCCTAAATTACCCCATATAGATCTATTTAGATGATCAAACATATCTTTAGCAGTATATGTTTTATTACCCAAACTTGTCTGAGCTGTAACCAAATTCATTAATACTCTTCTGCTTAAAAGTGATCCCAAGGCAGACTCATATGATCTTTGTAAATAAGACTCAGCTCTACTAGGGAATTTATTCAAATAGTCATCTGGAATCAACCAAGTTGGAGTATTTACAAACAGATAATTGTCCAAAAATCTCATGGCCTCTATCTGTTTCTCTCTCTCCACAGGAGTATAAACATCTCCCTCCATCTCAACCGTCTTAGGTTCTTGATAAACACCACCAACCCATTTTACAACATGGCCAATATAACGACGAAACTGACTATTCACTTCTCCATGCATTATTCTTAGATTATCATATCCCTCATTTGGAACTGATGTCCACTCCAATAAGTTATCCATAACAAATTTGAGGTTCTTTATTCCTAATGCATTTACTTGCATATGATTATCTCCTAGGTCTTCTGCTTGTAATCTAGGATCATTAGGATTACTCTCTGTACCAAACCAATATCTTCTATCTTTTGTTTTTTCAATAATCCATTGGTTTAATTTAGGCAACTCTTTTACAGGATCGTCAATATCATAAAATCGTCTATAGCCCCATTCAATACACCAATTATCGTAATGATTAATTCTTGGAAAAAGAAGTTCTCTAGGGATATTATCTTCTGGTTGAACTACAAAATTAAATCTAGAATAGTCCATAATTGATGTTGTGTGACCATTCTCTCTTAAAAAATCTGGATCTCTTAATTGCTCTACTGTATAAAATGCAGTTCCTGCAAAATTGTGTCTCATACCAAGAGTATGACCTACTTCATGAGAAGATACAAATCTAATCAACTGACCCATTAATTCTGTATCAAAAAGCATTTTGCGAGCATCAACATCGGCAGGAGCGCACTGTACAAAATACCAATTTCTCAATAATGACATTACGTTATGATACCAATTAATATGACTCTCAATAATCTCTCCAGATCTAGGATCATTTACGTGAGGTCCACTTGCATTAGGAATATCAGATGGTTTATAAACAATCGCTGAGAAACGCGCATCCTCTAGAGACCACTCAGGATTCTCCTCTTTTGTTGGGGCCTCTAAACCAACGATTGCATTTTTGAAACCAGCTTTTTCGAATACAGCTTGCCAGTCATTAACACCTTGAATAAGATATGGAACCCACTCTTTTGGAGTTGCAGGGTCTATATAAAACACTATAGGCTTAGCTGGTTCAACAAGCTCTCCTCTCATGTACTTCTCAATATCTTCTGGTTTTGGCTCTAATCTCCATCTAGTGATCATTCTAACACTTTTTACACCTTGTGGGTTTAAATCAAAATCTGTATATCCAGTAGTAAAATAACCTACTCTTTCATCGGCAAATCGTGGAGTCATAGGAACTTCTGGTAAAAGAACAAATGAGTTGTTAATTTCAAACGTTGCAAAATTACCAATCCCTGTTCTTGCATAAGTCTTTACAGTTTTAATTTCGGTATTTATTGGATACGTAGTTATATCAGAGATATAGCTACTCTCTCTTTGCATTCCACCTAAATTAAACGATGTTTTGGTTCTTTTATCAAAAAAAATAGTTTCAGAATCTGAATTGAAGAAATCTGTAACATCTATCAAATAATCTTTTTTATCTCCAGATGTTGCTTTTATATCAAAGGCAGCAACTATAGCTGGAACATTTGACCTTTGAACAGCCATATACATAGCCTGCGTACTATCCTTAGATCTCTCTCTATTAAGAACTTGCCTCAAAAATATTTTATTATTGGGCCCTTTGTCGAATCTAAACATTCCCGAATTTAACTGATCTCCAGCATATCCACTAAAAGAGGCTCTTACAGCTTCTGCAGATTGAGAAATTCTGGTAACCATCATTATATCTCTGCCAAATAAAGAATCATTAACAGATATAAAAAATCGACCATTTTGCTTATAAACAGGTGTTAAACCAATCATTGGCTTAGTATCTCCTTTTATAAACGTAGAAATAAGAGGTATAGCTCCTGCTGGCTTTGCTTCCGCAGAATCCTTTTGCTCAGCACCATTATTTGTGGTCTGAGCCGATTTTTGTGAAACACGTCTTTGAGCATATATATCCGGAGTGGATATACAGATGGTCAATAGTGCAACAAAAAGAAACATCCTTTTAAAAAGTAACATCTTGATAGTTTTTTATAGAAATTTATTACTTAACAAAGATATAAAAAAAGGTTATCTTTGTATTATGTGCTATAACAAACAATATAATTTATCTAAAATTATCTTTTTAATAGCAGGATCTTTGGTCTTGTTATTTATTTTATCTCCAATTATCGGGATGACACTCTCTGTTAAAGCACCCTATCTATTTGATACAATAAATGATGTACAAGTTAGAGAAACAATAATAAGAACTATCATAATCTCATTTACAACAACTTTAATAGCCAGTTTTTTTGCCATTCCTCTAGCATATATACTAGCAAAGTACACATTTCCGTTAAAAAGAATAGTAGAGACAATAGTAGATATTCCAATAGTTATACCTCACTCTGCAGCTGGAATTGCGATTCTAGGGTTTATATCAAGAGATACGCCACTGGGAAAACTAGCTCAATCAATTGGCCTTAACTTAGTAGATTCACCAATTGCAATTGGTTTAGCTATGGCTTTTGTAAGTGTACCATATCTTATCTCCTGCTCAAAAGATGCTTTTGCATCAATCCCAGATAAAATCGAAAAAGCTGCATATACATTAGGAGCATCTCCCCTAAAAACATTTATAACAATCTCACTACCATTAGCAAAACGTGGAATAATTACAGGATTTGTCATGATGTTTGCAAGAGGAATGAGTGAATTTGGCGCAATTGTCATTGTAGCATACCACCCAATGACTGCTCCTGTCCTAATTTTTGATAGGTTTAACTCATTTGGATTGGAATACGCTAAACCAATTGCAGTAATATTAGTGCTAATTGCAATGATGATTTTCTTTTTATTAAGATACTATCAAGGTAAAATAAAAGATAGATAGATGCTAATTTTAGATAATATAGAGTACAAAATAGATAATTTCTCTCTTGGACCATTAAATATCTCCATTGAAAAAGGAGAATATTTAGCACTTTTTGGAGCTTCTGGCTCTGGAAAATCCACACTTCTAGAGATTATAAGTGGTATTAGAAAACCTAAAAAAGGGAGAATTATTTTAAATAATAGAGACATTACAAATATTGCTCCCCAAAAAAGGGATATTTCAATAGTTTTTCAAGATTATGCTCTTTTCCCAAATATGACAGTTTTTGAAAATATAGCTTACCCCCTTAAAATAAGAAAAATAGATAAACAAAAGATGGATGAAAATATAAATGAGCTATCTCAAAAACTCAAAATTGAGACTCTACTTAAAAGATATCCATTAAATTTATCTGGTGGAGAAAAGCAAAGAGTAGCTCTTTCTAGAGCAATAATACACAAACCATCTCTTTTGCTACTAGACGAGCCTCTATCCGCTTTAGATCAAGATCTTAGAGTCGAAGCGATAGATATTCTAAGAAAGATTAAATCATTTGGGATAACTACAATACATGTCTCACATAATAAAGAAGAGGCTAAAGAATTAGCCTCCTCAATTTTATATCTGTAATATATAATCCATTAATAACTATTAAGGATTCATTAAATCAGTATTTTGATAGCCAAGAATGTCGTAAATATGCTCTATTGCATGTGCGGCCGGGCCAGCTGGGTCTAAGAACTTTGCTTTATTCAAAGCATTAATTGCCTCTCCCCATTGCTGTTCACGCCTATAGATACCTCCTAACAGATACCATCCCTCTGCACTTTGGGGATTATTATGTAAAAACTCCTTTAGATTACTAAATGCGCTTTTTACATCGCCATCTCTGAGCAAGTGCTCAATTTCCATTAATGTAATTGCCATAAAAATAAATTTATACGAGACCTGCAAAACCCATAAATGCTAAGGCTAAAATACCAGCAGTTATAAGTGCTATTGGAACTCCTTTAAACTCCTTTGGAACATTTGCAAGCTCTAATTGTTCACGCAACCCTGAAAAAAGAATCATTGCCAAACCAAATCCAATTGCATTGGCAATAGAAAATACTATTGCTTGCGACATATTTAGCAATTGAGGATCTCCTCCAAAGGTAAACTCTTTGGACACAACCAAAATTGCGACCCCCAATACCGCACAATTTGTTGTAATTAAAGGCAAAAATATACCTAAAGCTTGATAAAGAGAAGGACTTATTTTTTTCATCATTATCTCTACCATCTGAACCAATGATGCAATAACTACAATAAAAGTAACTGTTTGCATAAATTCGATTCCAAGAGGAATCAAAACATAATACTGTAAAAGATAAGTAACAAGAGTTGCAACAGCCATAACAAACGTAACGGCACCCGACATCCCAGCAGCTGTAGAAACTTTATTTGAGACACCTAAAAAAGGACAAACTCCCAAAAACTGAGAAAGTATTATATTATTGACAAATACTGCCGAAATTATAATTAAAATATACTCCATAACAACAGACCTATAATTTTGCTTTATACTTATTAAACAATACCAAAAGATATCCTAAAGCAATAAATGCTCCTGGTGCAAGTATGAATACTAACATTCCATCCCCTTGGATAAATTTAAATCCAAATAAGGCGCCGCTACCCAAAAGCTCTCTTACGGCTCCAAGCACTGTTAGACCTAAAGTAAAACCTACGCCAATACCTATCCCATCCAAAGCAGAGTCCACAATTGAATTTTTAGAAGCAAAGGCCTCAGCTCGTCCTAAGACAATACAGTTTACTACAATTAGAGGAATAAATAGACCTAAAGTATCATAGAGTCCAGGTAAGTAAGCTTGCATTACCAACTGTAATATGGTCACAAATGAAGCAATTACAACTATATATGAAGGTATTCTCACTTTACTAGGAATCAATGAAGAGATTAACGATATAACAATATTCGACATTATTAGCACAAACATTGTTGCCAATCCCATACCCATTCCGTTTATTGCAGATGTTGTTGTTCCTAAAGTAGGACACATACCAAGCAATAGAACAAAAATTGGATTCTCTTTTAAAATCCCTTTAGTTATTATATTTAGTTTACCCATATCTAAAACTATTTATTATCGTTTAAATACTGCTTAAAGACCTCGTAAGCAATTCTCACAGCATCGCAATATGCTCTAGATGTTATTGTGGATGCAGTAATAGCATCTACATCTCCACCATCTTTTTTAACGAGAATCTTGAATTCATCTGGATTTGTTCCCTTAAACTGAACAGAAAAATTGCTTTTTGAACTCTCAATTTTATCACCTAAACCAGGTGTCTCTGTATGAGATAATACTGATATATCATATATAGTTCCATCAGATGAGAACCCCACCATTAAGGAGATTCTACCTCCAAAACCAGATGAACTGCTCTCAACTGCCAACCCTACCAAATTATCTCCATTCTTAGCTGGATAGACCCAATATGATTTCCCCGATAAGTCTACCAATAACTTATCAGATGACGGATCATTTGTAAATTCAGGAACAACTTGCATTATAGCACTATTTGTCTTTTGGATCATAGCCTCCTCTATCGGCCCTTTTGTTACAGCATAGACCATCCCTAAAAAAGTAGATGCTGCTAAAGTAACAATTGAAAGAGTTAATAGCATATTTTTTAAAGTAGACTCCTTAGCCATTCTTCACCTCCTTACCAAATCTGGTTGGTTTAAAATAATTATTTAACAAAGGAACTGTAGCATTCATAATTAAAATAGCAAATGAAATACCCTCTGGATATGCTCCATAAGTTCTTATAAGAACTGTTAGCACACCTATACCGATTCCATAAATTATCATCCCTTTTTTACTCATTGGAGAGGTCACATAGTCAGTGGCCATAAATATAGCTCCAAGTAAAATACCTCCAGTTAAAATTGTGAAAATTGGATCTGGATTATGTTGAGGATCAATAACCCATAATGCTCCAGAAAAAACTAGTATAGAACCAATTATCGATAATGGAATATGTGGTTTAATTACTTTCCGAATAATCATATATACAAGACCAAAAAGAAGTGCCAACGTAGATACCTCCCCGACAGACCCCCCTATTTTACTAAATAGCATTTGAGAGTAAGAGAAAGAGTGTTGGTCAAAAATTTGATCCATGGTTAAACCTCTAGATAAGCCTTCTTTAACAATTGATAGAGCTGTTTCTCCTGTATAAGCATCCATTCCCTCTCTAAACCAAGATTCAGGAATAGCCCAATCTGTCATAATTACAGGAAATGAAACCAAAAGAAAAACCCTTCCAACTAATGCAGGATTGAATAAATTTTGACCTAACCCTCCAAAACTCATTTTTGCAACACCAATTGCAACTATAGAGCCTATAAAAACTATCCACCACGGAGAGTTAGGAGGTAAATTAAGAGCAAGTAATAATCCTGTAAGAGCTGCAGAATAATCATTAATACTAACCTTTGATTTTATTATATACTTCTGAATAGCATACTCTACCAGAACACAAGTTATAGCTCCAACAAATGCAAGTTTAATTGCAGAAAAGCCAAAGAAATAGATAGATACCAAAAGAGATGGAGAAAGAGCAATTATAACGTCTCTCATCAAACTCTGAGTACTCTCTTTTCCGTGCAAATGTGGAGCAGGTGAAACAACAAGTTTTTTCATATCTTAATTTACTTTTTTGGTCTGCTTCTAATTATTTTAATTACCTGAGCCTTAGATAATCTAATAGTATCTAATAGTGGAATATTCGACGGACAAGTATATATACAACAGCCACACTCAATACAGTCATGAACCATATTTATCTCTAGATCCTCAATCCTGCCAGCTCTAGATAGTCTGTTTAATAGGTAAGGTTCAAGCCCCATAGGACACACCTCAACACACTTTGCACATCTTATACAATTACTCTCCTCTCCTCTCTTTGTATCCTCATCTGTCAATAATAAAAGAGCAGAAGTACTTTTAACCGATGCCGCATCTATTCTAGAGACAGCTTTTCCCATCATTGGACCTCCGCTAATCAACTTTACTGCATCTTTAGGGAACCCTCCAATAGCAAACATAATTCTATCGTATGTTGTTCCGACTCTCAATTTAAAATTTCTTTGTTGAGTCATACACTTGCCAGTTACAGTAACAATACCATCAATTAGAGGTTTGTTCTTTTGTACAGCCTCATAAACAGCAAGTGCTGTTCCTACATTTTGAACAACAACTCCGACATCTATTGGTAACCCCATAGAAGGAACCTCTCTCTTGGTAATAGCTTGTATCAGTTGCTTTTCTCCACCTTGAGGATACCTCTTTTTGAGAGATACAACAATAATATCACTATAGCTACTAGAGCATAACTCCTTCATTTTTTTTATTGCAAGCGGCTTGTTCTCCTCAATGCCAAGATAAGCTTTAGTTACACCCAATGCCTTCATCATTATTCTAACTCCAATTAAAATCTCCTCTGGAGATTCCATCATTATTCTATAGTCAGATGTTAAATAAGGCTCACACTCAGCACCATTAACAAGCAGATACTCTGCCTTTTTATTAGGTGGTGGAGACAATTTGATATGTGTAGGGAAAGCAGCACCCCCAAGACCAACAACTCCGCATTCGGCAATCTTATCAAGAATTTGCTTAGAGTCCAATTTAATATCTCTTACTATCTGTTTGTCTCTATCTATGCCATCTATCCACTCGTCACCATCTACTTTAATTACAACATGTTCTGACAGATTCCCAGCTAGATCTGCAATCTTCTCTATTGAGGTAACTTGACCAGAAACCGAAGAGTGAATATTTGCAGAGATAAAACCATTAGCCTTACCCAATAACTGACCTACTTTAACATAGTCTCCTTTAGCAACAACAGGTGTTGAAGGTGCTCCTAAATGTTGCGCCATTGATATATATGCAATATCCACTAAAGGAAAATCCTCTATAGCAGCATTTTGAGATATCTTATGATCATTAGGATGTATACCACCTATTGAAAATGTTTTACTCATATCTAAAGATTTATTTCAATACTAATTTTCTACCTGATTTTTCTGAGGAACTCTTACAGGGAAGTTTACCTCCCATATTGCCTGTGTTGGGCACTCTGTAACACATTTACGACACAACTTACATTTATTAAAATCAATATAAGCTAGATTATTTTCAACCGTAATGGCATCGAACGGACACACTTTTTGACACTTCTTACATCCAATACATGCAACAGAACATGCCTTTTTAGCTACTCCTCCCTTGTCCTTATTAACACAAGAAACAAATATTCTTCTATTCTTAGGTCCTTTATTTCTTAACTCAATTATTGATTTTGGACATGCCGATACACATGCTCCACATGCAGTACATTTATCTTGATCAACCTCTGGCAACCCAGTTTTGACATCCATTTTGATTGCATCAAAATTACATACCGTAACACAATCTCCTTGACCTAAACAACCAAAACTACAAGCTGTATCTCCAGCATATAGAGAAGCCATCACAGCACAAGAAGAGTAACCGTCATAGTGGTTTGTCTTTGGTCTATTATCACAATTGCCATTACACCTAATAACAGCAACTTGAGGAGCCTTTTCGGCAACAGCCAATCCTAGATATGAAGCCACACTCTTCATGGTATCATTACCGCCAACTGGACAAAAAAGAGAGTCTAGATTAGATGCTTTAACACACCCTTCTGCAAAAGCTCTACATCCTGCAAATCCACAACCTCCGCAATTAGCTCCAGGTAAAAGAGCCTCCACATCATCTATTCGAGGATCCTCCTCTACTTTAAACTTTTGAGCAACAAAATATAAAATCAATGCTAAAGCGAACCCTAATAGGGTTAAACTAACAATTGTAAAAATAAAAGTAGTAGTCATTATTTATTTAATTTTTCTACAATAAAAACAAAATCTCTCTTTAATTTGTCTTTTAACAACCATATAATTAGGTAGTAAAGAGTGATTCCTCCAATTATTCCAAGACCCACAAATGGTTCAGAAAAACCAAGGGTCGACAAAGATACTAATAAAAGTAAGAGAATAATCAACGGAATTAAATAAGATATCCATAATGCCCTATAACCCATTGTTCGTTTGAGTTTTACATTTACCTCCTCTCCCACCTCAAAAACGTCGTACCCATTATTCTCAACCTCAATTATTTTGCTCTTTACATCTGCCATAGTGCATGCTCCTTTTGCATGACAACCAGAACAAGCAGAAGCATTTAATATTTCAACTGAGAGCCCATTAATATCGGCCTCAATTACCACTCCCTTATGATTTATATAATCAATTTTACTCATTTTGTATCTATCTAATTTTACTAGTTAACGGATGTTTTAGGTTTTCGTATGATTTTAACCTACCAGATACTCTACCAACAATAATTGGCGATTCAAAATATAGAGGCACTTTATTTTTATCATCTGTCACCCATAGTGTTATCTCCTCTTTACCAGAGAAGACCTCACCAGCAACTACCTTAACGACAAATTTCAAAGAGTTAAAAGTCCCGACTCCTCTCAATCTAAACACCTCTTTACCAATAAATTTATAATAGAGATTATATATTTGACTATCGATAGCAAAAGAGATTGGCTGCTCAACACCCTCTGGAACATTAGAGAAATCTAAATTACGTGAAAAATAGAATAAAGAGACTAAATCGAATGTGCATATATCTCCTTTTAAAATTGTATCCATTACATCTCTGTTCTTTCTTTGAACCTTGGCCTCTATAGAGTAATCATCTCTAAATTGGTACCAGTTTTTCATTCTATACTTTCCCTCAGATATATCGCGGTGAAAATAGAGAGGCCTACCATTATCCACTCTAAACTTAGACTCAAACAAATCTCTAACCTTAAAGAAAACATCATAGAATCTAAAGGTATTACCTCTAATCACTGAATGAAATACATCTCCATACTTTGGGTCTTTTACTCTATTCAATGATGCTTCAATCTCTCCAACATCACTGTTTACCATACCCCAGTTATAACTTACAGTATACTTTAAGATCTCACCATGACCAAAAGCTCTGTCTTTTTCTGATATAACATTTACAGGGGCGCATCTCTTATCGTTTTGGTTATAGGATTTAAGATTTCCAATATCCCAAAAGAGAGATACTAAAATCAATATAATATTATATATTATTCTCATAAAAGAGTCATTTAAAAATCTGATTCAAATTCAGAATTAGATCTGTAACTATCCGAATTCATTATTGATCCAAAATTCTGATAATTAGAATCACCAGAATTAAGAGCTGGATCTGTCACATCTACAAACTTCACTTCAGAGTTCCTAAACCTTAACTGAACATCACAAACCGCACCATTTCTATGTTTTGCAATTATTATATCTGTTAAACCAGGAGTAGTCTGAGTATCGTCACTAAGACCATAATAGTCTTGCCTATGAATAAACAATACCAAATCGGCATCCTGCTCAATAGCTCCCGATTCTCTTAAATCACTCAATTGAGGTCTCTTAGTGCCTCCTCTTGTCTCCACTGCTCTACTTAACTGAGATAGAGCAATAACAGGAACATTAAGCTCTTTTGCAATAGCCTTCAACGATCTTGATATTGCAGAGACCTCCTGTTCTCTCATCCCTCTAAGTTCTGCTGGGCCAGTCATTAATTGTAAATAGTCGATAATAATTGCTTTTACTCCATGCAAAGAGACTAGTTTCCTCGCCTTTGATCTTAGCTCATTGACAGATAGAGAAGGAGTATCATCTATATACATTGGAGCTTTAACTAAGCTCTTAATTTTCATATTTAACTGCTCCCACTCATACTCCTCTAACTTTTTCCCCCCCTTAATTTTTTCTGCACTAAGCCCTGTCTCACTAATCATTAACCTTTTTACTAGCTGTACCGATGACATCTCCAACGAAAAAAAAGCGATCGGGGAGTTATGCTCTACAGCCATATTTCTAGCCATAGTTAAAACAAATGCTGTTTTACCCATTGATGGACGAGCTGCAACAATAATCAGATCTGATGGCTGCCATCCAAGAGTAACTTTATCTATTGCTGTATATCCAGAAGGGAAACCACTTAAACCATCTGTACGCAATTGATTTGCCTGAAGTTCATCTATTGCTACATTAAGTACAGATTGAATAACTTGAGCCTCTTTTCTCATATTTCGCTCTGCGAGCATAAATATTTTTTGCTGAGTATTATCTAAGAGATCATCCACAGATACTGTATCGTCAAAAGCCTCCTTTTGAACACCATATGAGATAGAAATAAGCTCTCTTTGAATATATTTTTGCAATAATATCTTTGCGTGATAATCGATATGAGCGGCTGCCCCAACTTTCATTGTTAGTTGAGACAAAAACGATGCTCCACCTATTGATTCAAAGTCACCAACTGCCTTTAGCTCTTCTGAAACGGTAAAAAGATCAACAGGAGCATGCTTAGAAGCTAACTTAGAAATAGCCGTAAAGACCTTTCTATTAGTCTCTTTATAAAAACAATCCGGAGATATTATATCTAAAATATCACTTACAGCAGATGGCTCCAACATCAATGCTCCCAAAACTGCCTCTTCTATATCGATAGCTTGTGGGGGCATCTTCCCTAAATCCATGCCTACTATATCAAAATTATTTGTTTTAACAGATCGTTTTACCATGTAATTAATACTACTTAATAAATTATATTTATACTTAGGTTATACTATCCAAGGCTTTTATAATTCTATCAATAGCATAATCTATCTCTTCAAATGATATTGTTAATGGAGGTGCTATTCTAAATGCAGCCGGGAAGAAAAGAAACCAATCGCTTAAAATACCATTCTTAATTAGCTCTGGCAGAATTCTAAAAGCATAATCCTCACTAATCAACTCAACAGCAATTAATAAGCCCTCTGCGCGAATCTCTTTAACCAGTTTATGCCCGCTAAGAGCATTTACAAATATAGCACTCTTTTGATTAACTAGACCAAGATACTCCTCAGAGGTTAATATATTCAGAGATGCTAGAGCTGCAGCGCAACAAACTGGATGACCCCCAAAAGTTGTGATATGACCCAATACAGGATTGTTTTGCCATTTATCCATCAGTTCTTTGGAAGCAACCAAGGCCCCTAAGGGCATACCTCCACCTAAAGCTTTTGCGAATGTTATTATATCTGGAACAACATCGTATTTTTGGTGAGCAAACATAGATCCTACCCTCCCAAACCCTGTCTGAATCTCATCAAATATTAATAGAGAACCAACTTTACTACATCTTTCTCTCAATGCCTTTAAATACCCATTCTTAGGAGAAATTACCCCTGCCTCAGCCATAACTGGCTCAATCAAAACACAAGCAGTTCTTTCTGTAATAAGTTCCAGATCTTCAAAAGAATTAAAATTTATATGTTTTACATCTGGAAGAAGGGGTCTAAATGAATTTTTAAACTCCTCAGAACCAATCATACTTAACACTCCATGAGTTCCTCCATGATAACTATTATAGCAAGATATCATCTCCCTCCGTCCTGTACATCTTTTTGCTAATTTTAGAGCGGCCTCATTTGCTTCACTTCCAGAATTTACATAATATACACTATTCAAAGATTGATCTAATAAAGAGGTTAAAAGGGATGCATGCTCAACTTGAGGTGTCTGGATTAGTTCTCCATAAACCATTAGATGCATATAATTATCTACTTGATTTTTTACAGCATCAACTATTTTTTTATTTCCATGCCCTAAATTAGAGACAGAGACGCCAGATACCAGATCTACTATTTTTTTATTATCGGGAGTAAATAAGAAAACACCTTCGGCCCGTTGAATTTCAATACCCAAGGGTGAAGGTGAAGTCTGTGCAATATGCTTAAAAAACAACTCCCTTATTGTGTAGGGAACCATAACTATTCTAATTCAAAATCTGCATTAACCAAAATTCTTCCACAGTATTCACAGACAATAATCTTTTTACTAGATAAAATATCTAACTGTCTTTGAGGTGGAATTTTATTAAAGCATCCAGAACAAGCATCTCTTCTTACAGTCACAACAGCAAGTCCATTTCTAGAATTAGATCTAACCTTGTGATATGCTGCCAATAATCTTGCATCAATTTGATCTTGAATCTGCTTTGAGTAAGCCACTAACTCATCTTCCTCTTTGGATGTCTCTGCAATGATAGAATCTAACTCTCTCTTTTTATTATCTAAATCAAAAGATCTCTCTTCTAGCAACTTTTGAGCATCTGCAAAAACTGCTTTCTTCTCAGCTAATAAAACAGTATTCTCTTTTATTCTCTTTTCAGACAATTGTACCTCTAATCCCTGAAATTCAATCTCTTTAGATAAAGAGTCATACTCTCTATTATTTTTAACGTTATTTTGTTGCTCGGTATACTTCTCAATCAAACTTTTAGAATTTTCTAAATCTATCTTCTTTTGAGATATCGACTTCTCAACATCCTTAATCTCCAATTTAAGATTATCTATACGAGTTTTTAATCCTAAAATCTCATCTTCTAAATCTTGAACTTCTAATGGTAACTCTCCTCTCAAAAGATGGATTCTGTCTATTTTTGAGTCTGTCTGCTGTAGCTTGTATAACAGATTTAATTTGGACTCCATGCTCAGATCGCCATCCAATGCGGTCTTTTGTAATGAAATAAAAGTACCTCCGTCCAACGGAGTCTCTATTGTTTGTTTTTGTTTAGCTGCTGACATAGTCTATTAATAGTAATATATTGGATTAGCATTTTTTTCACTGATACGAACTGCAAAGTTAGGTATTTTTTTCAAAATAATATCCATCAAAAGGTTTGTTACTGCAATCTCACTTTCATAATGTCCAATGTCCATTATCATTATACCATCTTCACAAAAAAAGTTATGATACGAAAAATCCCCAGAGATATATAGATCTGCCCCCTTTTTATACGCCTCACTTATTAAAGATGATCCACTACCTCCACAAACCGCAACTCTATTAATATCTCTATTAATAAGTTTTGAAGATTTTATTACAGATAGTTTAAAAATATCCTTAATCATAACAATCATACTACTTGGAGAGAGAGAAGCTGGCAACGAACCAATTATTCCAAGACCAATCTCGTTATCTGATGAATCGACAGATAAAATAGACCTATCTTGCAAATTAAGTTTATCGGCCATTAAAGCGCTTACTCCATTAATCACCTTATCTATATTTGTATGAACTGAGTAGACAATTAAATCATTTTTAATAGCCTCAATTAACATTCGACCTTGAATATTTCCGGGAGTGATCTGCTTTACACCTTTAAAAAGTAGAGGATGGTGCGTAATAATCATCTGCGCTCCTATAGATATAGCTTCATCTATTACACATGGAGTACAATCTAGCGCTATCAATATAGAGGTCACCTCTCTATTAACATCCCCAATAATTAATCCAGAATTATCCCAACTCTCTTGGTATGAACAGGGAGCAAAGTCATTTATTATATTTATTATATCCAACGCTCTCATAGCACTACTCTATCATATTGGAAACATCAGAAAGTTTAGATTTAATCATATTTAATCTCTCAATAATCTCAACACTTCTATCAACTCCCTCTTTATTGTCTTTCATTCTATTTGCAGCACCCTCCAAAGTCATGCCTCTCTCCTTTACTAGATAATGGATTATCTTAAGATTACTCACATCTTTAGCTGTAAATAGTCTATTACCCTTCTTATTTCTTGCAGGTTTAATGTATTGAGGAAATTTCTGTGCCCAGAACCTTACAAGTGAGCTGTTTTCATCAAGAAGTTCGGCCACCTCACCTATTGTATAGTACAACTTCTCAATTTTAAATTCTTTGTATGGCATATATTTGATATTTATCTCTCATTAATCTAGTGACTGACCTGTATTCATAGAAGATATTAACATCTCTTTATACATTCCAGGCGTTAAGTTAACAAAAAAATAGTTAATAGGGTCCATAACTTTACCATTATATAACACTTCGTAATGCAAATGAGGTGCAAAAGATAGACCACTATTTCCAACACGACCTATTACAGCCCCCCTTTTAACTCTCTCTCCTCTTCTAACCAAAATATCTCCTAGGTGAGCATAAACTGTAATATATCCATTTCCATGATCAACAAAAATTTGATTTCCTCTCCCTCTATCACTTCTGATTACTTCGCTAACCACTCCATTAGCTGTAACCATCACGTCCATACCTAAACCTGCTAAGATATCGACCCCTGTATGATCATACATGGTCTTATAGAAAGGGTGAATCTTTGACCCCACTCCAGCACCAATCTGGTTAGATCTCAAATTGTGTAAAGGCACTATTGATGGAATATTCTCTAAATTTGAATTATTACTTAACGACCTATATATTACATCTATTTTATTCTCGATTTCTCTAGATAAAAATTGAGAATATTTAATCTTATCAGAAATTATATTAACCAAAATAAGATCAGATGAGGTATCTAATTGAACATAGAGCCCAGGATTATAATCAAAAAACATATCTGGCGGATTTGATTTAAATATATTTAAATATATCTGCCGATCTCTACTCTTTAACTCATCAATAACATTATCTAATAGATCCATTTTTTCTACAGCAGAATAATACTCTCTTTTTAGCATATCATTCTCTTTAAGCAACAACTCCTCCTCTTTAGTATTTAAGAATAGTGCAAAAATCAGATAATATAAAATTGCAAGTAATACGCTACCAAGAAGGTACTTAAAAAAAATAATGACTCTCCCTTTGAGCCCTAATTTTTCTTCGACAAATTTTAATTGATCTCTATTAAACTTATATTTACTCATAACACTACTCCCTAGCTATCCTCTTGGAGATATGAGTAATTGAAACTCTTCATCTGTTATATCTCTGTTGTAGTAGTTGAGTGGATTCACTGGCCTATTTCTATAAATCACCTCATAATGAAGATGTGGACCTTTTGACTTACCTGTATTACCCATTAATCCAATCTTTTGACCTCGACTAACCTCCTCTCCAATAACAACTGTAGCTTTACTTAAATGTGCATACCTAGTTTTATATCCAAAGCCATGATCTATCATTACATAATTACCATAACCAAAGAAATCATACCTCACTTCAACAACTTTACCATCTCCTGTAGCAATTATAGGCTCCCCAACAGGGCCTGCTAAATCAATCCCTGAATGCATTCTATAATCTCCATAAAATGGGTCTCTTCTATAACCAAAACTACTCGAAAATCTAATTTTAGACGATGAAATATTTACTGGAGGTATTGCAGGAACAGCAAATGTCATTTGATCGGCCTTTATTGCTAATAGTGACAAATCTTCAAATGACTTTGACTGAACAAAAGCTTTTTTGTAAAGTATATCTAAATTTGATATAGCAGTGCTTAATATACCAGAACGATCAAAATTATTGAGATATGAATACCTATCTACACCTCCAAAACCCGCATTCCTTACATCTTCTGGGATCTCATCCATACCAAATATTGGCCGATATACATAATTATCCTTCATCTCCAGAGCATATAGAGATTTACTTGCACTTTCAAAACGTCTATTAAGAAGGTCTAATCTACTTTTTATGGCCTCATTTTCTCTTTTAAGTGATAATAACTTTGGACTCTCCATAGAGAAATATTGAGTATAAATATAATAGTACCCAATAGAGGTAATTAAACTTAATAGAAAGAGCAAAAAACCCTTGGATAACCTAGATTTTATAGGTATCCTGTGAATTTCATAGGCTAACGTTTCTGGATTAAATTTATATCTCTTACTTCTCTTCATAGCAGAAAATGGCTTATTAAGCAATGCAAATTTAATTATTTTTAATAAAAAACCTATTTTTGTGACTATTTTTGAACCCAAATTGATTATAGATAACAATAGATATGACATCAAATGAGATAAGAGAGAGTTTTTTAAACTTTTTTGAACAGAAAGGACATAAAATCGTACCCTCAGCACCTATGGTGGTAAAAGACGATCCTACATTAATGTTTACAAATGCGGGTATGAATCAGTTTAAAGACTGGTTTTTGGGAAATTCAACTCCACAGCACAAAAGAGTTGCCGACACTCAAAAATGCTTAAGAGTTAGTGGTAAACATAATGATTTGGACGAAGTAGGGCATGATACATATCACCACACCATGTTTGAAATGCTTGGCAACTGGAGTTTTGGAGATTATTTCAAAAAAGAGGCAATTGAGTGGGCATGGGAACTACTTACTAAAATATACAAATTAGATCCAAACAGACTATACGCAACCGTATTTGAAGGCGATTCTTCAGAAAATATCTCTGCTGACAGTGAGGCATACCAAGAGTGGCTCAAATATCTACCTGCCGAAAGGATTATTAATGGAAATAAAAAAGATAATTTCTGGGAAATGGGAGACACTGGTCCATGTGGCCCTTGCAGTGAAATTCATATAGATCTAAGAGATCAACCCGAGAGAGAAAAATTAGATGGAGCCCAACTTGTTAATACAGGACACCACTTAGTAATTGAGATATGGAATCTAGTATTCATACAATTTAATAGAAAAGCAGATGGATCTCTTCAACCTCTACCAAATAAACATGTAGACACTGGAATGGGGCTTGAGAGACTATGTATGGCAATGCAATACAAGAAAAGCAACTACGATACCGATGTATTCACAGGTATGATTAAAAAGATTTCTGAAATTACTAAAATTGAATATATTGCCGATAGTCAAATTGGAATTTCGATGAGAGTAATTTCTGATCATATTAGAGCTATTAGCTTCTCTATTGCCGATGGACAATTGCCCTCTAACGTAAAAGCAGGATATGTAATTAGGAGAATTCTACGCAGAGCTGTAAGATATGCATATACATTTTTAAATTCAACAGAACCTCTTTTATGCAAACTTGTTCCTACTCTAATAGAAAATATGGGATCTGCATTCCCAGAACTTATTTCTCAAAAAACACTGATAGAAAATGTTATCCGTGAAGAAGAGGAGTCTTTTTTAAGAACTCTAGACAAAGGAATAAAACTGATTGAGACACTAATTCAAAAAAATAGTGACACAAAAGAGATATCTGGAGAAGAGGCCTTTATTTTATACGACACTTATGGATTCCCATTTGATTTAACACTCCTTATTGCAAAAGAGCATGATTACAAAGTGGATCAAAAAGAGTTTGAAAAACAGCTAGAGAAACAAAAAGAGAGAAGCAGAAAAGCCACTTCTTCACAAGAAGGAGATTGGATTACTTTAATTGAAGGGGTTGAACCAATCTTTACTGGTTATACAAACTACATTCAAGAAAATGTAAAAATTGTTCGATATCGTGAAGTTACCTCAAAAAATAGATCATTTTATCAACTAGTGCTTGATCAGAGTCCCTTTTATGCCGAGAGTGGAGGACAAGTTGGAGATAAGGGTGTTTTAACCAATAGCTCTGGGGTCTCATACCTTATTACAAACACAGTAAAAGAGAACAATCTATCTATTCATATATGTGACAAATTACCAGATTTAGAAGACAACTCATTTACTGCTAAAATAGACTTAGATAAAAGATTATCGATACAAAACAACCATACAGCCACTCATCTGCTTCATAAAGCATTGAGAGATGTTTTGGGTGAGCATATTGAGCAAAAGGGATCTATGGTAGACTATGATAGATTGCGATTTGACTTCTCTCATTTTCAAAAAATATCTGATTCAGATATTATAGAGATTGAAAACCGTGTTAACGCTCTTATCAGACAAAATATTACTCAACAAGAGCACAATAATATAGATATTAATAGCGCCAAAGAGATGGGAGCTATGGCACTTTTTGGAGAAAAATATGGTGAATCTGTAAGAGTTATCGAATTTGGAGAATCTAAAGAACTTTGCGGCGGCACTCACACCTCAAAAACTGGAAATATCGGCTTGTTTAAAATAATATCTGAATCAGCAATTGCTGCTGGAATAAGAAGAATTGAGGCATGCAGCGGAGATTGGGCTTTAAATATGGTTCATAACTGCGAAGATACCCTAAAAGAGATAAAAGCAATATTAGGAAACACTCCTAATATTATTAATTCTATTACAAAATTAAGTGATGAGAATAAGAGTCTAGCAAAGCAGATAGAAGAACTTAATAGAGAGATTGCTAAAACAATCGTAAGCAACCTTATCGATACAAAACAGACATTGGCAAACTATAATCTACTTATTCTAAAAGGAGAGTATAGTTCAGATATTATAAAAAATATAGTATCCATAATAAGAAATAATTACTCTAACTCAATACTTATTTCTGGAACCACACATTCTGGAAAAGTATCTCTATCATTAGCTATTACAGACGACATTGCTCAAAAAGGGATTAATGCTTCCAATGAGATCAAAGATGTTGCCTCTATGATTAAAGGTGGGGGCGGTGGCCAAAATTTCTTTGCAACAGCTGGTGGCAAAGATAAAAGTGGTATAGAATCTGCAATTGATAAATTAATACAGAATTTAAAGACAAAGTTAAATTAATCCTATTTTGAAGAAGCTAGATCTATTTATATCAAAAGCATTTCTTGGGCCTTTTATTCTAACCTTCTTGATAGTCATTTTTGCATTAATGATGCAATTTCTGTGGCTGTACATAGATGAGTTGGTTGGAAAAGGGCTTGGGCCATTGGTTATATTAGAGTTTTTAGGATGGGGCTCAGCCACCTTAATTCCTTTAGCTTTGCCAATAGCAACTCTACTTGCGTCCATTATGGCTTTAGGTGGTATGGGCGAAAACAATGAGTTGCTAGCAATGAAAGCAGCAGGCATTTCACTTCAGAGAATATTAGTCCCAATAATTATTATCTCATTTTTTGTTAGTATTGGTGCATTCTTTGCCTCTAATAATCTAATTCCAGTATCATATCATAAGATATACTCTTTACGAGATGATATTAGAAATACAAAAGAGGAGATCCGAATTCCTACAGGAATTTTCTATGACGGGATCGATAATTACTCAATAAGGATTGGGAGTCGTGATGAAAAGAGTGGATCTATCTTTGATATCATGGTCTATACACACAAAGACAATAGAGGAAATACAAGTTTAACCCTTGCAGATTCTGGATCAATTAAATTCTCTGCCGATAAAAAAAACCTGATATTCACCCTTTTTGATGGATACTCCTATGAAGAGGAGCCCAGAGACTATGGATCTACAGATACTAGCTATATTCTCCAAAGAATTGGTTTTTCTAGACAAGAGTCAATTATTTCTCTAGACAACTACTCTTTTCAAAGAAGCGAAGATGATAGATTTAGTAGCGAAGTAATGGCTCAAAATCTTAAACAATTAAGAGTTGCAAGAGATTCTATTGACTCCATTTATAGTAAAGTAAGAGCGATTCAATACAGAAATCTAATTACAGGAGGTGGACTATCTTTTAGTAAAGAGTTGGATACAGCCCTTAGAGGGTCATATGTAGCAACATTAGACTATGACTCCCTATTTGTATGGAATGATATTAATCATAAGTCCACAAACCTAAAAATGTCTATTGGTCAAATTGAAAGTGCTATTAATACTATTGATAACTTGAGATTAGATGAGTATCAATACATACACCCTTTGAGAAAGATTAGAATAGAGATATTCCGAAAATTCACTCTATCTATTGCATGCTTTATCTTCTTTTTTATTGGAGCTCCATTAGGTGCAATTATTAGAAAAGGAGGGCTTGGAACACCAGTAATTATCTCTATGTTATTTTTTGTTGTATATTGGGTGATTGATATAAGTGGAAAAAAACTAGCAACAGATGGTGTGATAGACCCATCTATCGGCACTCTTATCTCATCTTTTGTACTATTTCCTATTGGCGTCTATCTAACGTGGAAATCTACTAAAGACTCTGCTCTTTTCAGTGCCGATTCATACAAAGTATATTTTGATAGATTAAAAACCAGATTTAATGCAAGAAGAAATAAACAGAGATTGTAAAATAGTATATATGGGCACTCCTGACTTTGCTGTTGCCCCTCTCAAGGCCTTATTGGATAAGGGATATACCATTTCCGCAGTAGTAACAATACCAGACAAAAAAAGCGGTCGTGGCCAAAAACTATCACAAAGTCCCGTTAAACTTTTTGCCATAGCCAACAACATAAAGGTACTCCAGCCCATTTCTCTAAAAGATCCGCAATTTACTCAAGAGTTAAAACAAATAGAGCCTCATCTAATGATTGTGGTCGCATTTAGAATGCTTCCAAAGGAGGTGTGGTCCCTACCTAGATTGGGGACATTTAATCTTCATGCCTCTCTACTTCCAAATTATAGAGGTGCAGCTCCTATTAATTGGGCAATAATAAACGGAGAGAAGAGAAGTGGAGTCTCTACCTTTTTTATAGATCAAAATATAGATACTGGTCAGATTCTTTTCTCAGAAGAGTGTGAAATTACTCCCGATATGTGCGCGGGTGACCTTCATGATATTCTAATGAATATTGGATCGGATTTAGTAGTGAAGACAACCCAAGCAATTATAGAAAATAGTATTAATCCAATACCTCAAAGTAGCATTAACTTGGAAGAAGAATTAAAAATTGCACCCAAAATAGATAAGGAGCTTTGTAAAATAGATTGGAATAATAGCAGCACCTCTTTACATAATTTAATAAGAGGGTTAAGTCCATATCCATGTGCTTTTTCAACCATAATTCTTGATGATAAAGAATCATTGATTAAGATATATAAAAGTTCTCTTAACAATTTAGATCTAAATCTCTCTCCTGGAGAGATCCATACAGATAAAAAAAACTTTTTTATTGTTGGATGTAAAGATGGCGCAATAAATATAGACTCCTTACAATTAGCAGGAAAAAAAAGAGTCTCAATAAAGGAGTTTTTAGCAGGGATAAATAATATTTCATCTATTCATTTAAAATAGGAGCCATGTCCTTAATACAGCACAACAATATAACGATTATTGCAGATGGACAACTGCCCAATATGATTCGAGATCTAATTAATCCTGATGAATATGTTATTTGCTGCGATGGAGCTGCTAAGTCTCTAATAGAGGAGAGAGTAAAAATAGATGCAATTGTTGGAGATATGGACTCATTAGACCCAAAACTTCAAGAGAAATTTTCTAGTATAATACATAAATCGGATTGTCAAGAGAGTAACGATTTAACTAAAGCACTCTATTTTGCCCTTAATTTTCATCCACAAAGAGTTAGAATATATGGAGCTAGTGGGAAGAGAGAAGATCACACTATTGGAAACATTTCGCTACTTTGTATGTATAAAAGATTATCTAATATCGATATTGAGATGATTACTGACTATGGGACCTTTATACCTGTAACAAATAGTGGCAAATTCAACTCATTTAAAGGGCAACAAATCTCTATATTCTCTCTCTCTCCCAATGTAAAAATCCTCTCAACCAACCTAAAATACCCTTTAGATAGTGTTGTTTTTGACGCTTGGTGGAAAGGCACCCTTAATGAATGTACATCTGATTATTTTACGTTAGAATTCTCAGATTCAGATGTTCTCATTTTTTTCGCAAGCAAGCAATAATAGAATAAAGAAGAAAATAATCCCCAATAATTATTTATAAAAAAAGGATCAAAAATAAATTTTTGATCCCTCTTTTTTTGCGTAGCAATTAAAGATCTATTTTACAATATCGTTTAATTCTGCTCCAGGCTTAAACTTAATAATTTTTTTTGCTGGAATTTGGATCTCTTCCCCAGTTTTTGGATTTCTTCCTGCTCTGGCCTCTCTCTCATTAACTGCAAAAGAACCAAAACCAACTAGAGTGATTTTATCTCCGCTCTTTAAGGTTTCACCAGTTACATTAATAAACGCATCCAATGCTTTTCTAGCATCTACTTTTGTAAGATTAGCTTGTTCTGCTATCGCTGAAATTAATTCTGCCTTATTCATGATATATTTTTTAGGATGTTGAGTTAACTGTCTTATATGCAAATATAGAATTATTAATCTTTACTACCAAAAGAAAAATAGGATTGTAATAAAAAAAAGCTGTTAAATCCTAATTTTATATACTATTGCAACACTTAACATTAGAGTATTTTTGGATAAATCTATCAAATATAATAAAAAAATCGTTACGTTGAAAAATTTTATCAGTTAATTATGGCTCTATTTTTTGACTTTTTGCTCTAAATCTTCAATCTTTGCTAATAGTTTTTTATAACTTTCTGTTTGAGTAAAAAATGGTTTATGACTCTTTAATTGAATCAATTTATCTATATCTTCCATTCTGGAATAGCACTTATCACTAATTAAGTTGTTTTTAAAAACATCACACACATAATCAATGGCTATATCTGATGGATGAACCATATCTGCTCCATAAAAACGATAGTCTCTGAGTTCGTCAATAAATAGCTCATATATTGGTAAGTAATAGATATTTGAATGTTTTTTTGCTAGTTCATTTGCAGATATTAGCAGCTTTGCTTTACTAACAGAATTCTCTATAGCACCGTCCTTGAGATGACGTATTGGACTAACCGTAATAATGAATTTTTTATTTGAAAATTTCTGAGCAAATTTTGAGTACATTTCAACAATATCATCTATATCTAACGACTCTCTCTTAAAAATAGAAGGGTGCATTTTATGGCAGTTAGATACAATTAAATTAGTCTCAATATGACGATATACCCAAGAAGTTCCAAAAGTCAATATTACATAATCGGAGTTATTAAATTGACTCGATGCCAGCTCTATTATCTTGTTATTATTATTCAAAAACTCTTCTTTACTATATTTAGAAAAGAGTGAGCTATGATAGAAACTACAGTAAAGCTCTTGATTATAAAAAAGATCGTCGCTAGTAAACTTGTAGTTATTAGATAAAATATCCAAAATTTGGGCTATTGACCAAGGATTAAAAAGAACTCCAGTGGGATTGACACAAATATCAAATTTCATTTTATACAGATAATCTCCTATTTCATTAGCAAAACAAGAGCCTAATGCTAACAATTTAGAAGAGTAATCAATTTTGAAATTGTAGTCAGGAAATTTCACTATTGTTTTCCAGCGGCTATCTTCATTTACTCTTTTCATATTTAATCTGCTCTATTAATACTGCTTGTATTTTTTTTAATCCTGCTCTTAAAAGAGGAGAACTTCTAAAATTCCTTTTAAAATAACCACTTGTCATATTATTCCAGTCATTGCAGGAAAGAGATGTTATCAATTGTCCGTTTTCCAATTTCAATGGTCTTAATTCATCCCAAATAACTCCAATACTCTTCTTGCTCCATGGACAAACATCTATGCATATATCACATCCAAAAACTCGATTATGGGTATACCCTACTCTCTCTTCTTTCCTATTCTCAATTGTATTATATGAAATACATTTTTTTGCATCAATAACAAAAGGAGATATTAATGCTCCTGTGGGACAATTTTCAAGACATTTTTTACAATCGCCACAAATAGAGCTGGTAGTAACATCTTCTATATCTTCAAATTTATATGGACTCTCTAAATTAGACACTACAACTCCTATCAAATTGTGTATTCCCGATGATCTGCTAATAAACATAGTATTTTTACCAATAAATCCAAGGCCAGCTTTAACGGCCATAGATCTCTCAAAAATTGGAGCTGAGTCCGTAAAAATTCTATATATGAATTGAGGGTTATCATGCTTAATATAATCACATAATTGAGATAGTCGTTCTTTAATTACATAATGATAATCTATTCCATAAGAGTATTTTGCTATTTGAGGGAGAGAACTCTCCTGCAATGTGATATTTTGATAAGAAACTATAAATATCATTGCACTACATGCTCCTTCTAAAAGCAATTTAGGATCTTCTCTTAAAGACATATTATTAGATAGATAGTGCATATTACCAGCTCTATTTTCAAAAATCATCTTCTCTAACCTCTCTCTATCTTTTGAGTATTTCCCAAGTGGAATTATACCAAAATCGGCAAAACCCAATTTTGCTGAGTAACGCTTAATATTTTCTATCAAAAGCAATTTATCCATTGATAAACGTCAATTATTTTTAAAAATTAGCTAAAATTATATACTTTTGCAACACTTTTTCCTAACAGAATATTTTTAAAAATATAATATAAAATGAACATTTTAGTAGTAGGAGCAGGAGGTCAAATTGGAACGGAACTAATCCCCCATCTTCAATCATTGTATGGCGAAGATAATGTAATCGCTGCAGATCTCAAAAAAGAGAGCGTAGATAAGTTAGGAGCTATTTCCAGATCTATTACGCTAGATGCTCTGGATATAAATAGCTATAGAGATGCTATTGTTAATTATAAAATTGATAGAATCTATAATTTAGTTGCTCTTCTATCAGCTACTGGAGAGAAGAACCCCAAATTGGCATGGGATATAAATATGGGAGCTCTTTTAAATTCTTTAGAACTAGCAAAAGAGTTCAATTGCTCTGTTTTTACTCCTAGTTCCATTGGTGCATTTGGGCACTCTACTCCTCACGATAACACTCCACAAGATACTATCATGAGACCAAATACAATTTACGGAGTCTGTAAAGTGTCAGGAGAGCTTCTAAGTGATTACTATTATAGCAGATTTGGAGTAGATACTAGAAGTGTTAGATTTCCAGGTATTATCTCTAACGGTGCATTACCCGGAGGAGGTACAACAGATTACGCAGTAGAGGTATTTTACGAAATTCTTCAAAAAGGAGAGTACACATCCCCTATTCCAGAAAACACCTATATGGACATGTTGTATATGCCAGATGCGCTTATTGCCTGTACAAAACTAATGGATTGTGACCCATCTAAACTTATTCATAGGAATAGCTTTAATGTAACAGCTATGAGTTTCTCTCCAAAAGAACTTTTTGATGCCATCAAAAAAAGAGTTCCAAATGCAATTTTCAAGTATGAGATAGACCCTGTTAAAGAGGCAATATCGGCATCATGGCCAAACTCTTTGGATGATTCTTGTGCTAGAGAAGAGTGGGGATGGAATCCTAAATGGAATTTAGAAAATATGGTCGATGATATGCTAAATGCTATATCTAAAAAAATATAGAAAATTTAGTTTTTCGCAAATATCAAAATAATAAAATAGCCCTCAGAAGAGTTATCTACTTGGGGGCTATTCTATATAATATAATTGCAATAAAAGAGTATAGTATATTTGGTACCCACAAGGCTATAAATGGAGGCAAAACTCCTGCATGGACAAACATCTGACTAAAGCGCAAGAATAGGATATAAGAAAAACTCAATACTAATCCTATCCCTATATTAAGCCCAATACCCCCTTTTCTCTTCTTTGCCGATAAAGAGACTCCTATTAAGGTTAATATAAATGCCGAAAAAGGCAAGGAGAATCTTGTATGCTTCTCAATTTGAGCATACATAACTCTTTTATCTCCTCTCATCTTTTGCGTCTTAATTAACTCGTTTAGCTCTCTATAATTAAATGACTCTACAAAATTATCTCTTCTATTTAAATCATTTACAGATAAATTAATAATTGTGTCTCTTTGATATCCTCTTTCAATGACCTGATGAGAATTAGGAGCATTTACATCGCTATTTCTAATATAGTAGTTATAAAGTTTCCATCCATTAAAAGTAGTATCCCAAATTGCAGTCTCTGCACTGAGCTTGGAAACTAAGTTATGCCCCTCTATTGTCTCTAATGTAAATTTGGATGCAACATTATTTATACTATTAAAAGACTCCATATATACGTAGTTTCCAGGCGAGAGTTGAAAATGGATATTTCTGTTTGTATTTATATATCGGTCTTTAATATACCTATCCGTGAACTCCAACCTAGTTTTATTTGCTGGAGGTATAACAAAAAGGCTTAGGAACAGGCTAAAAAATGCAATTATTGCTGCAGAGATAAAGTATGGATATAAAAGCCTCTTAAAGCTTATTCCTCCTGCAAGGATTGCAACAATCTCTGTATGATGAGCCAATTTAGAAGTAAAAAATATAACAGAAATAAATACAAATAAAGGGCTGAACATATTCATGAAATATGGAATAAAATTGGCGTAATAGTTTACAACAATTGCCTCAAAACCAGCTCCCTTATCCACAAATTTGTCAATTTTTTCACTTATATCAAATATTATAACAATTACAATAAATATAAGAATAGCAAAAAAGTAGGTGCCAATAAACCTTTTAATTATGTACCTATCAAGTATATTTATCTTTAAATTCATATTATAGTTTAACCTCTAATTGTTTTACAGTGGCGTCCTTCCAAGCTTTAAAATCTCCAGCTCTAATATGTTCTCTAGCTTGTTTAACCAGATTTAAATAAAATGCTAAATTATGTTCACTTGCAATTTGAGCTCCCAATATTTCACCTGAAACAAAAAGATGCCTTAGATATGCTTTAGAGTAAATTCCATCGACAAAAGATGTGCCATCCATATCTATAGGAGAGAAATCATCTGCCCACTTTCTATTCTTTATATTAATCATCCCTTTTGAGGTAAAAAGCATACCATTTCTAGCATTACGAGTTGGCATAACACAATCGAACATATCAATACCTCTTGCTATTCCCTCCAGTATATTGGCTGGGGTTCCAACTCCCATAAGATATCTAGGTTTATCCTTTGGCAATATAGGATCTAAAACCTCCAACATTTGATACATAACTTCTGCAGGCTCTCCAACAGATAAACCGCCTATTGCGTAGCCTTCTCTATTAAGAGCAACGGCGTGTTCTGCGGCTTCTCTTCTTAAATCTGGATATACACACCCTTGCACAATTGGAAAAAAAGTTTGACCATAACCATATAGTGGTTCAGTTGAATCAAAGTGCTTAATACCTCTCTCTAACCATCTTTGAGTAAGTCCTAGAGATTTTTTTGCATATGCATAATCCGAATCTCCTGGAGGACACTCATCTAAAGCCATAATAATATCTGCTCCAATTACCCTCTGTATGTCCACAACATTTTCTGGAGTGAAAAAATGCTTAGATCCGTCAATATGAGACCTAAACATACAACCCTCCTCTGTTAGCTTTCTATTCTGAGACAAAGAAAAAACCTGATACCCACCACTATCTGTCAAAATTGGACGATCCCATGAAATAAACTTATGAAGACCTCCAGCACTCTTTATCACATCTAATCCAGGTCTAAGGTATAGATGATATGTATTACCCAAAATAATTCTGGCCTTAATATCCTCTTTTAAATCTCTGTGATACACTGCTTTGACAGAGCCAACTGTACCAACAGGCATAAATATAGGCGTCTCAATAACTCCATGATCTGTGTATATTAATCCACACGATGCCGAAGAATTTGGATCCTTTGCAATTTTCTCAAACCTCATACTCTCTTTTTGTTATCAAACCTCAAAGATAATAATATAATAACTATATTTGTTCCCCTATATTAATATAAAACTTGCAATTTGTGAAAAAGCTGCTTTTAATTATTACAATCCTAATCTCAATTGGTGCTACATTATCTGCTCAGCATCAAATAGATTCATCGGCAATCATAAATAATGATAACACTCAAACTATCACTCAACAAATAGAGTATTCAGATCCTATTGCTGTTGTAGATAATCCATATAAAGATATTCTGGCAAAAAAGGAGATAACTCTTAATCTGTGGTCAATCATCAGAGGTATATTTGGAATGTTATCTCTTATTTTAATTGCTTGGCTCTTTAGCTTAGATAGAAAAAGGGTAAATTGGAGGACGGTTGGGTTTTCCCTTTCAATTCAATTTTTTATAGCAATTTCTGTTATTGCTTTTCCTTTCGTTCAGTCTATTTTTGAATTTTTAGGAGGAATATTTGTTGCTGTTCTAGATTGGACAAAAGCAGGCTCTACATTTCTATTTGGGTCTCTAATGAATATAAATAGTTTTGGATTCATTTTTGTGCTTCAAATTCTTCCAACAATAATATTCTTCTCTGCTTTAACCAGTCTATTTTTCTATCTTGGAATCCTGCAGAGAGTTGTTTGGGCTATGGCTTGGTTATTAACAAAAACACTAAAACTAACAGGAGCAGAGTCTCTATCCACTGCTGGGAATATATTTCTTGGACAAACAGAGGCTCCGTTAATGGTTAAAGAATATATTCCTAAAATGACCAAAAGTGAACTTATGTTGATTATGACAGCAGGAATGTCAACAATGGCTGGTGGAGTATTAGCAGCATATATTGGAATGCTCGGTGCTGGAGATAAGGCTCTTGAGCTTGAATTTGCAAAACATCTTCTCTCAGCATCAATTATGGCTGCACCAGGAGCAATTGCAATTGCTAAAATTTTAAAACCTCAAACAGAAGAGATAGATAATAGTGTAGAAGTTCCTAAAGAGAAAATTGGTAAAAATGTACTAGATGCTATTTCTAATGGGACAACAGAGGGGCTTAAACTAGCAGCAAATGTTGGAGCTATGCTTTTAGTATTCTATGCTCTTATTGCTGGTTTTAACTCAATATTTTCTATGGTAGGAGATTTAATTAATCTTAATCCAATAATTGAGAATATTACTGGAGGAAGGTATGACTCCTTATCAATGCAATTTATTCTATCATACCTTTTTGCACCAATCATTTGGCTTACTGGTGTATCTGGGGCAGATCTAGATCTTGTTGGTAGGCTACTTGGCGAGAAACTAATTATGACTGAATTTATAGGTTATCAAAGTTTGGCTACTTTAATTCAAGAAGGAGCTTTCTCTTCTCCTAAATCTATAATAATGGCAACTTATGTATTGTGTGGTTTTGCCAACTTTGCATCAATTGGAATTTTAATTGGCGGTGTTGGAGGAATGGCCCCTAATCAAAAACCTATACTATCTTCATTTGGATTTAGATCTCTTCTTGGAGCTACTCTTGTTGCACTAATGTCTGCTTCCATGGTTGGAATGTTAATCGTCTAATAAAAAAACAAAATATAGAAAAACAAAAGGAGGCTGTAAAATTACAGCCTCCTTTAGTATCATATGATTTGTTTAACAAAGATTACTCTGCACTCTTTTCTTCTACAGCAGGAACCTCTTCTTTCTTAGACTTTCTTCTTCTAGTAGTAGCTTTTTTAGCCTCTGGTTTAGCAGATTCTAAAGCTGCTAGATTGAAATCTACTAGCTCTATAATAGCCATATCGGCAGCATCTCCTAGACGGAATCCAGTTTTAAGAACTCTAGTGTATCCTCCTGGACGATCCATAATTTTTGGAGCGATCTCACGGAATAATACAGATACAGCCTCTTTTTGTTTAAGATATGAAAAAACTACTCTTCTAGAGTGTGTTGTATCATCCTTAGATTTTGTGATAAGTGGCTCTATGTAAACTCTCAAAGCTTTAGCTTTAGCTACAGTTGTCTCTATTCTTTTGTGCAGTATAAGAGACGAGGCCATATTAGCTAACATCGCTTTACGGTGCCCACTCTTACGTCCTAAGTGGTTAAAATTTTTATTATGCCTCATTTTTCAATACTTTCTTTTCTATATTATACTTAGTAACATCTAACCCGAAATTGAGTCTATATCTCTCAACCAGATTATCTATCTCAGATAGTGATTTTTTACCAAAGTTTCTAAACTTCATAAGCTCAGATCTCTGAAGAGAAACAAGGTCTGCCAATGTATCTATATCAGCTGCTTTAAGGCAATTTAAAGCTCTTACAGACAGCTCCATATCGGCAAGTTTTGTCATAAGAAGATGGCGCATACGTAATGACTCCTCATCTAGCTCATTACTTACAACCTCTACTGGTGTCTCCAAAGTTATCTTCTCATCAGAAAACAGCATAAAGTGATAAATCAAAATTTTTGCTGCCTCTTTTAAAGCCTCCTTAGGATGAATAGATCCATCTGTAGTTATCTCTAAATTTAATTTTTCGTAGTCTGTTTTTTGTTCTACCCTCCAGTTCTCTACTGAGAATTTTACATTTTTGATTGGAGTGTAAATTGAATCGATAGGAATCAATCCAATTGGTGCATCATCAACACGATTCTCTTCTGCAGGTACATAACCTCTTCCTTTTCCGATTCTGATCTCTAATGTTAGAGTAACAGATGGTTCCATCGAACAAATATGTAGCTCTGGATTTAATACCTTGAAAGAAGAGAGTTGTTTAGAGATATCTTCTGCGGTAAATTCATGTTTTCCACTAACCGTAACGTTAACAATCTCGGTCTCTTCTCCCTCAATCATTCTTTTGAATCTAACTTGTTTTAGATTCAACACTATGTCAACTACAGATTCAATAACCCCAGGAATTGTAGCAAATTCATGCTCAACTCCTTGGATTTTGATTGCTGTAATGGCATGCCCTTCAAGAGAAGATAACAAGATACGACGTAAAGAGTTTCCAACAGTGGTGCCATAACCTGGCTCCAAAGGACGAAACTCAAAACGACCGAACGTATCGGTAGCATCAAGCATTATTACCTTATCGGGTTTTTGAAATGCTAAAATTGCCATTATTAAATATTATTTAGAGTATAACTCAACTATTAATTGCTCGTTTATTGTCTCAGGTATTTCACTTCTGATTGGCATATTCAAGAATTTACCAGTTAGAGCAGAAGGATCCCACTCAATCCATGAATTTCTTGCTGAACCTCTCGAAACACTTGATTGTATAACCTCCAAGCTTTTTGATCTCTCTCTTACCGAAATAATATCTCCAGGTTTTACAATTGATGATGGGATATTACATAACTCCCCATTAAGCATGATATGTCTATGAGTTACAAGTTGTCTTGCTGCTGCTCTAGATGGAGCAATTCCCATACGATAAACAATATTATCTAACCTAGATTCAAGTAACAATATCAAGTTTTCACCCTTACGTCCTTTCATTCTAGAAGCTTTATCGTACAGATTTCTAAATTGCTTCTCTAAAACACCATAGGTATATTTTACTTTTTGTTTCTCTTTCAACTGAATTCCGTATTCAGAAGATTTCTTTCTTTTTTTAGCCAATCCGTGCTGTCCTGGAGGATAATTTTTCTTTTCATAACTCTTATCCGGTCCAAAAATTGGCTCTCCAAATTTGCGGGCGATTTTTGTGGTAGGCCCTGTATATCTTGCCATATTAAATCTAAAATTATAATTTAAAAAGGTTAAACTCTACGGCGTCCTTTAGGGCGACATCCGTTGTGTGGAAGTGGAGTAACATCTACAATTTCCGTTACTTCAATACCTGCTCCGTGAATAGTACGAATTGCTGATTCTCTTCCAGCTCCTGGTCCTTTCACAAAGACCTTAACCTTACGAAGACCTAAATCATAAGCCACTTTTGCACAATCTTCTGCTGCAGTTTGGGCTGCATATGGAGTATTCTTCTTAGAACCTCTAAAACCCATCTTACCGGCAGATGACCAACTGATAACCTGTCCAGTAGTATTTGTTAAAGTTACAATAATATTGTTGAAGGTAGACGATATGTGTGCCTGACCGTAGGCATCAACCTTTACAACCTTTTTCTTATTTGATGTTCCTGTCTTTTTTGCCATGATCTAGGTTCTATTTAGTTGCTTTCTTCTTATTAGCTACAGTTTTCTTTCTACCCTTACGAGTACGAGCATTGTTTTTAGTAGACTGACCTCTTAGCGGAAGACCAATACGGTGACGTATTCCTCTATAACATCCAATATCCATCAATCTCTTAATATTCATCTGTACAAGAGAGCGTAACTCACCCTCAATTTTGTACTCCTGAGAAATCGTTGCTCTAATCGCAGCGATTTGATCATCGGACCAGTCTTTTACTTTAATGCTAAAATCTATTCCATTATTAGCAAGAATTTTTTGGGCAGAACTGCGTCCAATCCCGAAGATATAGGTCAATCCTATTTCTCCTCTTTTATTTTTCGGTAAATCAACTCCGGCTATACGTGCCATAATTATCTTTTATCTTTATTGTTTACAATTAAAAATTAACCCTGACGCATCTTGAACTTTGGGTTCTTTTTGCAAATAACATAAAGACGACCTTTACGCTTTACAATCTTGCAGTCTTCACTGCGCTTTTTGATTGATGCTTTTACTTTCATTGTTCTGTTTTTTATTTATATCTGAAAGAAATCCTTCCTTTTGTTAAATCATAAGGAGACATCTCTACTCTAACTCTATCTCCAGGTAGTATTCTAATGTAGTGCATTCTCATTTTTCCTGAGATATGAGCAATAATAACATGTCCATTATCTAACTCTACCCTAAACATTGCGTTGGATAAAGCCTCGATTATTGTTCCCTCTTTTTCAATAGCAGTCTGTTTTGCCATCTATAATTTCCTTATAATTTAAATATTGTTTTTCTCAATGTAATCGAATGTAGATAAGACCTCAGGTCCTTCTTTTGTTATGGCTACCATTAATTCAAAATGTGCAGAATTTTTTCCGTCATTAGTACTTAACGTCCAACCATCCTTATGAATCTTAACAGAGCGAGTTCCTGCATTTATCATTGGCTCTATACAGATAACCATTCCTTCTACAAGTTTCTTCCCGCTTCCACGCTTTCCATAATTTGGCACCTCTGGTGATTCATGCAGTTTTCTTCCAATTCCGTGACCCACCATCTCTCTTACAACAGAGTATCCGTGAGATTCGGCATGATTTTGTACTGCAAATGATATATCTCCTATTCTATTTCCGATTGTGGCAGCTTCAATTCCCAAATATAGTGATTCTTTTGTAACTTTCAATAAATTAGCAGTATCTGCATCGATATTGCCAACAGAGAAAGTGTAAGCAGAATCCCCATAAAATCCTTTGTAGACAGTTCCACAATCCACAGAGATAATATCCCCCTCTTCTAGTCTGTAATCTGAAGCAAATCCATGTACAATTACATCGTTTACTGATATACAGAGAGTAAAAGGAAACCCCCCATAACCAAGAAATGCTGGTTGTGCTCCATTGTCTCTTATATAACTCTCCGCTATTTCGTTCAACTTAAGAGTAGTTACACCAGGTTCAATGTTCTTACCAACCTCTGCAAGAGTCTTTGATACTAGCAGAGCATTCTCTCTTAGTATCTCAATCTCTTCCTTGGTTTTTAATCTTATCATTATTCAAAGAACATTAAGTTTAATTACATACCCGAACGTCCCTTTAGACGTCCTGTTTTCATTAGCCCGTCATAATGACGCATAAGCAAATGACTCTCTATTTGTTGTAGAGTATCTAAAACCACACCCACAAGAATTAACAATGAAGTTCCTCCGTAAAACTGAGCAAACTGATTATTAACACCTAACATGGATGCAAATGCAGGTAGTATAGCAACAATTGCAAGGAAAATTGATCCAGGCAAAGTAATTCTAGACATTACAGCATCTAAATACTCTGTTGTTTTCTTACCAGGCTTAATACCAGGAATAAAACCACCATTCTTTTTCATATCTTCAGCCATCATAGATGGATTAACCGTTACCGCTGTATAAAAATAGGTAAAGGCTACAACCATTAGGCCAAAAATTAGATTATACCAAAATCCCATAGGATTTGTAAGAGTGGCAGCAATGCCTCTTGTAGCATCAAAACCAGCAAAAATAAGTGGAAACATCATTAACGCCTGAGCAAAGATGATCGGCATAACTCCTGCCGCATTGATCTTTAAAGGAATATATTGACGAACTCCACCATATTGTTTATTACCAACTATTCTTTTTGCATATTGAACTGGAATTCTTCTTGTTCCTTGCACCAAAGCTATTGTTGCAACAAATACAAAGAAAAGAATAACAAGTTCTACTATGAGCATCAGTAAACCACCACCTGCTGTCTGATTCATCCTGGCTCCACCCTCGGCTAAAAGGGCAAAAGGCAGACGAGCAATGATTCCCACCATGATTATCAAAGATATACCATTACCTAAGCCGCGATCGGTAATTCTCTCTCCTAACCACATAATGAACATAGTACCACCAATAAGAACGATTGTGGCAAAAACATTAAACATCAAGCCACTAAAAATAAAGGCCGATGCAGGCAACTGTACATGAAGGTTTGCCATATAGGCAGGACCTTGAAGTACCAAAATTATAATTGTTAGATATCTAGTCCACTGATTCATCTTCCTTCTGCCACTCTCTCCCTCTCTTTGCAGACGCTGAAAATATGGAACCATAATACCTAATAGCTGAATCACGATAGATGCCGAAATATACGGCATTACACCCAACGCAAATATAGAGGCATTTCCAAATGCTCCTCCAGAAAACATATTTAACAATCCTAAAAGACCCTCTGAGGCCTGAGATTGTAAATTAGCCAATTGTGTGGGATCTATACCGGGGAGAACCACATAACTTCCCAAGCGATAGACAAGCAGCAACAGGATAGTATAAACTATCCTCTTGCGCAACTCTTCGATCTTGAAAATATTTTGAATTGTTTCGATCAGTTTTTTCATGTTTCAATCTAGATTATTGTAGCCTTTCCTTGTAATGCCTCAATCTTAGCGATGGCAGTTTTAGAAAATGCATGGGCCGTAATATCTATTTTTTTTGTCAACTCACCAACTCCAAGAATTTTTACTCTTTGGTTTTTAGAAACCAATCCAGCTTCAATTAACGAGTCGATAGTTAAAACCTCTACATTTAGTTTTTCTCCAATTTGAGCAATAGTAGATATATTAATAGCTTTATACTCTACTCTATTGATATTATTGAAACCAAACTTTGGAAGTCTTCTTTGAAGAGGCATTTGACCACCTTCAAAACCTTTTTTACGAGAGTAACCCGATCTTGATTGAGCTCCTTTGTGACCGCGTGTAGATGTTCCACCGTGTCCAGATCCCTCTCCTCGACCTATTCTCTTTTCTCTTCCCAAAGCCCCTGTAGAAGGTGTAAGATTATGTAATTTCATGATTAAATCTCCTATTAATTAAATTTCTTCAACTTTAACAAGGTGCAATACCTTATCCAACATACCTTGCAAAACAGGGTTCATTTCTAACTCCACTGTCTGATGTATCTTACGGATTCCTAATGACTGTAAATTTGCAACTTGTCTCTTTGTTGCACCATTTTTACTAATAATCTGAGTAATTCTTAATTTCTTCATTATAAATTCCCCCTTATCCGTTAAATACTTTACTCATTGGAATACCTCTCAAACCTGCTATAGTATAAGCATCTCTCATCTCCATTAACGCTGCAACAGTAGCTTTTACCAAGTTATGTGGATTAGTAGATCCTTTAGACTTTGCTAATACATCGTGTACTCCAACTGACTCGAATACTGCACGCATTGCACCACCAGCAGTAAGTCCTGTACCTTCTGCGGCTGGCTTCATAAATACTCTCGCTCCACCAAACTTACCAGCTTGCTCGTGAGGAATAGTTTTTCCATTTAAAGGAACTTTTACTAGATTCTTTTTAGCATCTTCAATTCCCTTAGATATAGCCGTTGTTACCTCATTAGCCTTTCCAAGACCAAAACCAACAACTCCTTTTTCATCACCTACTACAACAATAGCAGCAAAACTAAAATGTCTACCACCCTTTGTTACTTTTGTAACGCGTCTGATTGCAACCAATCTATCTTTTAGCTCTAGATCGGTAGTCTTAACTTTTTTTACGTTTGTACTTTTCATACTCTACAATATCTTAGAATTTAAGACCACCTTCGCGGGCGGCATCTGCTAAACTTTTAACTCTTCCGTGGTATAGATAACCTCCGCGATCAAAAGCTACCTTTGAAATACCTTTCTCTGTAGCACGCTTAGCGGCTAAACTTCCAACGATTTTTGCAACTTCTACTCCAGATTTTCCTTTGCATTGCTCTGCAATCTCTTTATCTATAGAGCTAGCAGACACTAAAGTCAAACCTTTTACGTCATCAATAAATTGAACGTATATCTGCTTGTTACTTCTGTACACCGACATTCTTGGTTGTTCTTCTGTTCCATTAACAACTTTACGAATACGGAGACGAATTCTATTTCTTCTTTCTATTTTACTTAAAGCCATAAATCCTCCACTTATTATTTAGCGCTGGCCGACTTACCGGCTTTGCGACGAACTTGTTCACCTACAAATCTAATACCTTTACCTTTGTATGGTTCTGGTTTACGCAATGAGCGTAGTTTTGCTGCCACCATTCCCAATAGTTGTTTATCGTGGCTAGTTAGAGTTAATACAGGAGCTTGTCCTTTTTTTACTGCTTCGGTTTGTGCTTTAACTTCTGATGGTATCATGAAATGTATATCATGAGAGTAACCCAAACTCATCTCTATAGTTTGGCCTTTTACCTCTACACGGTACCCTACACCATTAAACTCTTGTTGTTTCTTATAACCAGTAGAAACACCGGTTACCATATTATTGATAAGAGCTCTGTACAAACCATGCATAGATCTATGTCTAGGTTGGTCAGTAGGTCTGGTTACTGTAACTACATTTCCCTCAACGGTAACTCTAATATCGGCATCCACCTTTTGTGAAAGTTCTCCGAGCGGGCCTTTAACCTTTACAACATTATCGGAGCTAACTGAAACAGTTACTCCTGCTGGTAGGTTTACAGGTAATTTTCCTATTCGTGACATTATTGAATATTGTTTAAATTAGTTATAAAATTAGTATACATAACAAACAACCTCGCCACCAACATTAAGTTGTTTAGCCTCTTTGTCTGTTATTAAACCTTTTGAAGAAGAAATTACAGCAATACCTAAACCATTAAGAACTCTTGGAAGATTCTCGGCATTAACATACTTTCTAAGACCAGGTCTACTTATTCTCATTATCTTCTTAATTGCATTCTTCTTAGTCTCAGGATGATACTTAAGTGCAATCTTGATAGTATTAAAAGGAGTACCTTCTACAAGCTTATAGCTTAGAATATACCCTTTCTCATGTAAAATTCTTGTTAGCTCTAACTTCATTTTAGAAGCAGGGATTTCAACAACTTTGTGCCCTGCAAGAGCTGCATTTCTAACTCTCGTTAGATAATCTGAAATTGGATCAGTCATTTTATGATTGTTTTTAAATTAATATTCGACAGCTAATGCTGCCCGATATCCAACTAATATATAATTGTATAGACGATTCTCATCGTAAGATCTACCAGCTTGCTTTTCTTACACCTGGTATTAGGCCCTTACTGGCCATTTCACGAAATTGAATACGGCTAATTCCAAATATACGCATATACCCCTTTGGACGTCCAGTTATAGAACAACGATTGTGCATTCTAACAGGGCTAGAATTTTTTGGAAGCTTGTCTAAAGCAGCATAATCACCGGCCTCTTTTAAAGCTTGACGTTTTTCAGCGTATTTGGCACATAGTTTAGCGCGTTTTCTTTCGCGTGCCTTCATTGATTCTTTTGCCATTATCTATCTTTTGTGTTAAGATTATTTCTTTATATTTTTAAAAGGTAGACCAAACTCACGCAATAAAGCATAAGCCTCCTCATCCTTTTGTGCTGATGTTACAAAAGTGATCTCAATACCAAGAATCTTAGTTACTTTATCGATATCAATCTCAGGGAAGATAATTTGCTCTTTAATACCTAAAGTATAATTACCTTTTCCATCAAATTTTTCGTTAATACCTTTAAAGTCTCTAATTCTAGGAAGAGAAACAGCGATCAATCTCTCTAGAAACTCATACATTTTAGCTGCACGAAGAGTAGTTTTAACACCAATTGGCATACCCTTTCTCAACTTGAAGTTTGAGATATCTTTTTTAGAGAAAGTTTGTACAGCTTTCTGTCCTGTAATTATAGTTAACTCTTGTTGAGCTATATCTACAAGCTTTTTATCTGCAGTAGCACTACCGATTCCCTGATTGATAACAATCTTCTCTAATTTAGGAACCTGCATAATTGAGCTGTAACCAAACTCCGATAGAAGCTTTGCTACAATCTCATCTTTATATTTTTTTTGCATAGTTGGCACATATCCTTTTGCAACAACTTGCGCACCTTCTACCTTAGTAGCTTTTGCTGCTACCTCTTTAGTCTTTGCCATTATTTAATCTCCTCTCCAGATTTTTTCGCGTAACGAACTAATTTTCCATTTTCATCCAAACGACGACCGATTCTGGTAGGACCTCCTTTAGTAGGATCAACTACTTGCAAATTTGAAATATGAATCGGAGCCTCTTGTTTGATTATACCACCCTGAGGATGTTTTGCATTGGGCTTGGTATGCTTACTTACCATGTTGATTCCCTCAACAATAGCGCGATCTTTTTCTTTAATGACCTCTAAAACCCTACCGGTTTTTCCTCGATCGTCTCCGGCATTAACAAAAACTGTATCGCCTTTTTTAATATGTAATTTTTTGTTCATATGATCTATATATAAAAAATTATAACACCTCCGGTGCCAAAGAAACGATCTTCATATAACTATCGCGTAACTCTCTGGCTACTGGGCCAAAAATACGAGTACCACGAACCTCACCTTGATTATTTAACAATACACAAGCATTGTCATCAAAACGTATATACGAGCCATCTGCACGACGGATCTCTTTTTTAGTACGAACAATTACAGCCTTTGTAACTGTACCTTTTTTGGTATCACCACCAGGTATAGCACTCTTAACTGTAACCACTATTTTATCGCCAACTCCGGCATAACGGCGGCGGGTTCCCCCTAAAACTCTAATGCAAAGTACCTCTTTTGCACCACTGTTATCTGCCACCAATAATCTCGATTCTTGCTGTATCATGGCTTATTTAACTTTTTCTACAATTTCTACTAGTCTCCAACGTTTGGTCTTACTCAAAGGACGAGTCTCCATAATAAGCACTTTATCTCCTTCACTGCACTCGTTCTTTTCGTCATGAGCGACAAACTTGGTGGTTTTATTTACGAACTTACCGTAAATAGGGTGTTTTACTTTTCTTTTAACAGCAACAACGATAGATTTGTCCATCTTGTTACTTACCACCATACCTATTCTTTCTTTACGAAGATTTCTTTCCATGACTTCTAATTGTCCTTCTTGTTTTGCATTTCACTCAATATAGTGACCATTCTGGCAATGTTTAATCTTGCCTTTTTAATCTGAGATAAATCATCTAACGGAGAAATAGCATGATTCATTTTAAGGCGCACGTAGTTTGCCTTTTCTGTCTCTATGCGCTCCCTTAAATCATTTATGGATAATTCGCGTATCTCTGTTGCTTTCATTTTATTTCTTCATTAAATTATTCTTGATAATCTCTGCGAACTACAAATTTTGTAACTACCGGCAATTTTTGAGCTCCTAAACGAAGTGCCTCTTTAGCAACTTCCAAAGGAACACCCTCTGCCTCAAATAACATACGACCTGGAGTAATAGGACATACAAATCCTTCTGGCGCTCCCTTACCTTTACCCATACGCACCTCTGCAGGCTTCTTAGTAAATGGTTTGTCAGGAAACACGCGTATCCAAATCTGGCCTTCACGCTTCATATATCTCACGATAGCCTGACGAGCAGCCTCTATTTGTTGGCCGGTTAACCAACATGATTCTGTCGTTTTAATCCCGAAAGATCCAAAAGAGAGCTGATTCCCCCTATGTGCGATCCCTTTCATACGGCCTTTCTGCTGCCTTCTGAACTTGGTTTTTTTTGGTTGTAACATTGTTTCTTTTACAGTTTAACGATAACAGTAAATATTTTTTTGTGCTTTGGTCTTAAAAATTTTGAGGCTAAAACCCTCATTGTCAACTAAAAAGCCTTATTCAATAGCTAATTAGTGGGATGCAAATATACCAAAAAAATTATAAGTGCAAAAGAATCAGCATAAAATATTGTCTATTTTGATAAAATTTTTATCTTATCCACCAACCCATCTTTTTAATTATAAATACAACTAAAAAGGCAAACAACAGAATTGCGGATAAAAACCACAATCCATATCCGGAAGCAAATGAGATAGGAATAAAGGTTATAATTATTATTTCTATAGGAGCTATAGGTAAATAGGCTAAGGCATAATCATCCATCGCATTACTTTCACTTTTTGGATCGACAATTCTCAACAACGCAATACCCATTGCCATTGTACCGGTCCACCAACCCCATGCAAAAATAGAGCGTTCAAACCAATAGGTTTTACATAACTTCTTTCCCAAATAGAATGTTATATAGTATGTTATAATAGAGCCTAACACTAGCAAAACTAAAAGAGGAACAGCATATTTTAAAACAATTCCTATTTTTATTGAAGCTACCCCAAAGGCTACTAGAAGATCTGTAAATGTACTACCCAATTTATTTGTCTGGATGTTACATATGTATTTTGAAACTCCAAATTTTGATAAAACTCTTTTAAGTAATAGCCCAATAATAAATGCAGCAGAAAAGACAGGTATCTCCAACTGGGGACTATACCCTTTTACTACATTACTTACTTGATATCCAAGATATGCAATTGCACATATAAAAGCGATATGAAATGCCAGTGAATCAATGGAAATAGACGAAGTTGTTGAGAATCCCGAAGCCTCTCGCTTTTCTTGAGGTACTAAGCCACTTTTTAACTCTTGAGGTAACTCTTTAAAATCTTTAACAAAAGAGGTATCTCCCTTTAATGTTGCTCTCTTAACCATTAATAATCCCACAATTATAGAGATCACAACTCCAACTGTTGCAGTTGTCATTCCAAGTGTAGTCGCATCTTCCCAACCTAATCCATCAAAAGCATTACCTATTGCTGCTGCTGTTCCATGCCCACCATAAAATCCAGTAGGAAGCATAACCCCAAAAGCTGGATGCAAAGTAGGCCATATCAATGAAAAGACAAAATAGGCCAAAATACCTATAATTGACCACTGTAATAACATTCCTAATTGAGCATATGCCCAAATCGGTCCAACACGCTTTGATATAGCACCAAAAGAGAAAGATGACGATGATAATGCCAAAGATGAAAACACTAATGCAATTAATATCCCTGCATATGTTCCTAAAAAAGATGAGAATGGAAGAATAGATAGAACATTGGGACCCAAAATTAAACCTAAAAAACCAGCTATTAATGATGGAGGTATAAACAATTTTTGTATTAATTTTGATTTTACTCGTATTAACTTACCAATTAGCAATAAAACAGAGATTAAACCTATGTCAGAAAAGAGCGTCCAAGGGCCAAATGTCGATAAATCCATAATTTGTTTTCAGTTTTTTATCAAATATACACCTTTTGGTCCAATTATTGATAAGTATACAAAAGATATAGTCTTTACAATTTTATGAAAAAAAGAGCACTTATAATATTTATGTTTCTTTTTTTTGCTGGATATTCTAACTTATTCTCTCAGAATAAGATGGTTAAAAATTCAGCTCAAAGGGAAGATTATTCTTCTAATTCCAATAAATCAAATGAAAAGGACACTATATATTTCATTAGATTAAATGAAATATACGTAATTAATAGAGATAACAATAGAAAAAGCAACAGAGAGTGGAGAGAATTCTATAGATTGGTATATAATTTTAAAAAAACATATCCATACGCTCTAATTGCAAAAGAAAAAATTACGTATGCCGATAGTGTGTTATCATCAAAAAAATTCACAAGGAGAGAACGGGAGAGGTTCATTAGAGATTTCGAAAAAGACCTTTTTAAAGATTTTGAAAAACCACTAAGAAGCATGTCAATCTCACAAGGAAAGCTGTTGCTAAAACTAATAGACAGAGAGATTGGCCAAAGTTCTCACTCAATCATAAGATCATACAGAGGTGGAGTTGCGGCAGGTTTTTGGCAGGGTATTGCAAGACTATTTGGTTCTGATTTAAAAAAACCATACGATAAATTTGGAGACGATCGTCAAGTTGAAGAATTAGTTATCATGTATCATAGAGGAACTTTTGACAACTTATACTACTCTATTTTTTAAAATAATCTATATTATTTCTATCTATCCATCTCATCTTTTTAGATATAGAATCATACTCTAAAAAGTCACAATTATGAATCCACTCGCCCAAAACATATAAATTAGATCCATTATCTAATTCAACATGACCTGGCGTGTGTAGATGACCAAAAATAAAAAACTCTATCTTATTGTTAATGTTTAACTTTATATAGTTTTTTGTAAATGTGTAGAGAGAAGACTCTTTGCCATTAAATTTATAATCCCCCCCTCTAGTTAATCTATTATGTTTAGACCATCTATATGCCAAGCCAAATGCCCATCTTGGATGGATACAGCTGAATGCCTTTTGTAAAAATCTATTTTTGAAAATCGACTTTAACATCAAATGCATTTTATCACCTATCAATTCATCTCCATGTCCAAGACAAAAACT
>WPCG01060581.1_pt1 | contig 54477 bp, 46 predicted proteins | sample 5403311 | NCBI WGS metagenome assembly WPCG01 (sample SAMN12869467, study PRJNA574797) | sludge metagenome | isolation source: wastewater treatment of Control | place: China:Beijing | collected 2019-05-17
TGCTCGGCTGGTACCCGGGACACATGCACAAGGCAAGGCGCCAGATCACCGAGGCGCTGCCGGAGATCGACGTGGTGATCGAGGTCCTCGACGCCCGCCTGCCCTACTCCAGCGCCAACCCCATGCTCGCCCAGCTGACCCGTCATAAGCCGGTGCTGAAGCTGCTGTCGCGGGCCGACCTGGCCGACCCGGCGCGCACCAAGGAGTGGGTCGCCTACTTCGACGCCCAGCCCGACATGCGCGCGCTCGCCGTCACCACCACCACCGCCCGGGAGCTCAAGCGCATCCCCAAGCTCTGCCATGAGCTGGCCGGCCAGGTGCGTGCGGACCGCGACGTGCGGGTGATGGTCATGGGCATTCCCAACGTCGGCAAGTCAACCCTGATCAACGGCCTGGCCGGCAAGGCGATCGCCAGGACCGGCAACGAGCCGGCGGTGACCAAGCGCCAGCAGAAGGTGCGCATCGGCGGACGGGTCGCGCTGACCGACACCCCGGGCGTGCTCTGGCCCAAGATCGAGGACCAGGCCAGCGCCTACCGCCTGGCCGCCAGCGGCGCCATCCGCGACACCGCCATCGACTACGTGGACGTGGCGGTGGTGGCCGCCGCCGAGCTGGCCCGTCGCTATCCCGAGGCGCTCAAGGCCCGCTACAAGCTCAAGGCCCTGCCCCCCTATGCCCCCCACCCCGAGGCGGAGCGGGTCGAGGCCGACGGCCCGGCACGGGTGGACCTGCTGGCCGTGGCCGGCTTCGACGGCCACGCCATCCTGGCCGAGATCGCCGGCAGGCGAGGCGGTCTGCGCCCGGGCGGCGAGGTGGACCTGCACCGCGGCGCCGAGGTGCTGCTCCATGAGCTGCGCGACGGCAAGCTAGGCCGCCTGACCCTGGAGACGCCCGCGGACATTCCCGCCGCACCCGCCGCCGAGCCGGACGGCGGCGAGGATGACGGCGACGCCGCCCCCGACGCATAATCCCCTTTCGCCCGCCGCCCTGGATACTGGACACCGAACGCTATGGACACCACCCCGATCCGCAAATCCCACAAGCTGCACAACGTCTGCTACGACATCCGCGGACCGGTGCTCGACCACGCCAAGCGTCTGGAGGAAGAGGGCCAGCGCATCCTCAAGCTCAATATCGGCAACCCCGCCCCCTTCGGCTTCGAGGCGCCGGAGGAGATCCTCCAGGACGTGATGCGCAACCTGCCCACCGCCCAGGGCTACTGCGACTCCAAGGGGCTCTACTCGGCGCGCAAGGCGATCATGCAGGAGTGCCAGCGCAAGGAGATCCCGGGCGTGGGCATCGAGGATATCTATATCGGCAACGGCGTCTCCGAGCTGATCGTGATGGCCATGCAGGCGCTGCTCAACGACGGCGACGAGGTGCTGATCCCGGCGCCGGACTATCCGCTGTGGACCGCCGCCGCCAACCTCTCCGGCGGACGCGCCGTGCACTACCTGTGCGACGAGCAGGCCGACTGGGCGCCGGATCTCGACGACATCCGCGCCAAGGTGACCAGCCACACCCGGGCCATCGTGATCATCAACCCCAACAACCCCACCGGCGCCGTCTATCCGCCGGAGGTGGTGCGCGAGCTCCTGGAGATCGCCCGCCAGCACGACCTGGTGGTCTTCTCCGACGAGATCTACGACAAGATCCTCTACGACGACGTCGAGCACGTCTCCACCGGCGCCCTGGCCGAAGAGGACCAGCTGGTGGTGACCATGAACGGCCTCTCCAAGAGCTATCGCTGCGCCGGCTTCCGCTCCGGCTGGATGATCCTCTCCGGCAGCATCGCCAAGCAGCGCGCCGCGGACTTCATCCAGGGGCTGACCATGCTCGCCTCCATGCGCCTGTGTGCCAACGTTCCGGCCCAGCACGCCATCCAGACGGCGCTGGGCGGCTACCAGTCGATCAACGACCTGATCCTGCCGGGTGGGCGCCTGCTGGCCCAGCGCGACATCACCTTCGAGAAGCTCAACGCCATCCCCGGGGTGAGCTGCGTCAAGCCGAAGGGGGCCCTCTACGCCTTCCCGAAGCTCGACCCCAAGGTGTTCAATATCCAGGATGACCAGCAGATGGTGCTCGACCTGCTGCTCCAGGAGAAGATCCTGCTGGTCCAGGGCACCGCCTTCAACTGGCCGGACCCGGACCACGTGCGCATCGTCACCCTGCCCTGGGCCGACCAGCTCGGCGACGCCCTGGACCGCTTCGCCCGCTTCCTCTCCCGCTACCGCCAGTAGCCGGCGGCGCAGGGAAATGCCCGCCGCTTGAAACCCCGGCGCGCCGACCGTATCTAAGCAACGACTTCTGAATGCCGCGCCCCCGGTGCGGCCATATTCCCCCGAGCTCCCGCTATTCCCCTAACCACCGGAGACAACGCAACATGATGAGAATCCTGCTCTTCCTGGGCACCAACCTGGCGGTGATCCTGGTTGCCAGCATTACCCTGCGCCTGCTGGGCGTGGAGGGCTACCTGCGCGGCCAGGGCATCAACTTCAACAGCCTGCTGATCTTCTGCTTTATCGTCGGCATGGCCGGCTCGATGATCTCGCTGTTCATCTCCAAGTGGATGGCCAAGCGCAGCACCGGCACCGTGATCATCGAGACGCCCAGCAACGCCACCGAGAAGTGGCTGCTCGACACCGTGGAGGAGCTCTCCCGGGAGGCCGGCATCAAGACGCCGGAGGTGGGCATCTTCCCTGCCCAGCAGTCCAACGCCTTCGCCACCGGCTGGAACCGCAACGACGCCCTGGTGGCGGTCTCCGCCGGCCTGCTCAACCGCATGCGCCCGGAGGAGGTGCGCGCGGTGCTGGCCCACGAGATCGGCCACGTGGCCAACGGCGACATGGTGACCCTGGCGCTGGTGCAGGGGGTGGTAAACACCTTCGTGATGTTCTTCGCCCGGGCGGTCGCCCACCTGGTGGATCAGTTCCTCAAGAGCCGCAGCGACGGCGAGGGGGGGCTCGGCTTCATGGGCTACTTCGCGGTGGTGATCGTCGCCGAGATCGTCTTCGGCATCGTCGCCTCGGCCATCGTCGCCTGGTTCTCGCGCTTCCGTGAATACCGCGCCGACGCCGCCGGCGCCAGGCTTGCCGGCTCCGGCGCCATGATCAACGCCCTGGCCCGCCTCAAGGCGGAGACCGAGATGCCCGACCAGATGCCGGACACCCTGCGCGCCATGGCCATCACCAAGGGCCAGACCCGCTCGCTGATGGAGCGGATGTTTGCCAGCCACCCCCCACTGGATGACCGCATCCGCGCGCTGAAGGAATCCGCCTACCGTCAGTAACGGCGATCAGCCATTCCGACAGCCAAAATGCAGAGGGCCCGCCATTGGCGGGCCCTCTGCGTTGCAGCGTCTGCCATCACCGGTGGCAAAGCCGCAGCGAAGCGTATTTTTAGGCATCCGGCGCATGCCCTGGTTATGCTTGAAACTCGATATTCACAGCCGACTCGTCTCCACAATGAATGAATATCTTGCCTTTAGCTGAGCCTGCAGATTGAAACTGGAACCAACCACGACCAGATTTCTCGCGGCCATCGTCATTGCCGGACCACGAGAATTCGACGCGCGCTCCATCATCAGCAATGCGATAATCAATTTGCCCCTCGACTGCGCCGAACACGAAGAAACCAAGGCCGTCTTTATCGAACTGAAAATACCCGGGCTCGATAAGATCAACAAAATCTTGATCCCACATCTCCATCCACTTGATTCGCCATCTTCCCACAATATTAATCAAGTTACCTCCTGAAGAACGCTGCCCATAACCCGCCGCCGAAAGCGGAGCGACGAAGGAGCGTAGCTTTTGGCTGTCGGAGTTGATGGGCTTGTTCGGCATTAGTTTCGATGAGCCCAGTAGTACGGTTCGCGGTGAAGGTGCATTATCGCGAGGATCATCAGCTCGTTACTGCTTTCATCGTGATAGTAAATGACCCCAAACGGAAATCGACGGACAAGGCACCGGCGGATGCCTTCTTCAATGAAGGGCCACATATCCGGATGCGCGGTGGTTCGCTCTATCGCCGCATACACTTCGGCCGCGAATTGATACCCAAGCGTTGTTTCTCGCTCCTCGTAGTAATCGATTGCGAGTCGAAACTCCTCTCGAGCCTCTGGATGGAACGAGTATCTCATCACGGGAACCGTTTCCAGATCTCTTCAAAGACTTCTTCTCCTGATATTGGTTTTACCGTACCCGACCAGACCTCTTTCAAACGACGCTTAGCAACTTCTGCCCATTTCTTGTCAATTTCCGCTTCAGGTGGATTCAAACTTTTGAGCACCGAATCAGCTACCCGTGCACGTTCTTCCACAGGGAGCGATTCAATTTCTCGCAATAAATCTTCTGTTTTCATGAAATCTTCTCCACGGAAACTAATATCTAGTGTCCAAATATACTGCTTTATGGGCTTCGCACCTGCCCGTCCTTCAATTTGCCGAACGTTCGACATGAGCGGCAGCTGAAAGCAGGCGAAATCTGATCATTCCCGCTGCAAGCTGTCCGCTCGATGGAAGGGTTAGGCATAGAATTCGACCGCAAAGGCAGCTACGGAAGTACGCCAAGCTACCCATTGGAGAGAATCTCTTCAGATACGTTGTCAACGGTGATGGGATTGTCAAGATACGTGACTGACGGCTCTGTGCCGTACTTCTCTCGGACAAAAGCCTTCCAGCTTTCTGTATACATGGCCTCCGCCTCAGATCGGGAGTTCCAGAGATAAACCCCACCGACCGTACTCCCGTCTTCCCACATAACGTAATGCTTACGGAAGAGACCAGATGCGCCTTGATACTTGGGCGCCGTGCTTAGGAAGATCTCTCTTGCTTCTTCCCGACTGACAGGCTTCGGTAACCGGAACTTGGTAATGGCAATGATCATTCTCGCTTTCCTCCACAACAACAATGGCCATGAGAGACGCCTAACGTCTGAATTCACCGGCCTGCGTGGTTTTTCGCGCAGGTCCGGTGCAATGATGGGTTAGCGCCCGATCTACGATTGCTCTGGCGAGTAGTAAAGCGTCTTACCGCATTGAGTACAAAAGTGCTCACGGTGAAATGTTCGATTCATAAGTGCGCGAACATTAATGCGCGCGTTGCCGCAGGAAAAGCACGAGACCCTATTTCCTTGGACATGTTCGGGATGCTCTGACCTGTACCAGTCGTAGGTCATCTTCTCAAAGGTGGAAAGCTGTTTAAGATTCCCCCTCATAATGGTGAGTGGAATGAAGAAGAACATTGCGCCCCACACGAGGAAGAACAGGTTGCCCCCAACAACGGCTGAAACTATGGCAACACCACCGATCAGCATGAAGATTGAACAAAAGACAATGATGAAGATTTTCGACGTTCCGTAATTCATGTTTCTCCTCGCGAAAAGTGGACTACGTAAAGGGCGCTAACGTCGCGCTCACCGGCTTGTCCGGTGCAGCGCATGGTTAGGTGATACTCTCTCTCAGCCTTGCGATATCCTTTGAAAGTGCGCGCACAACCGGCATATATGAACTTGCTTCAAAACCAAATACCCCTCCCCACTCAGCGCTTCCTGTTTTTGTAGGATATCTGTATAAAACGCTCGGAGCAGGCGGCCTTTGTTCCTTTTTGAATATTTCTATCTCGGCCTCAGACATACCTTGGTACTCAGTCCTGAAAGGCATATCGAAGTGATACTTGGCTTCAGGGAATTCGCGCTGGTACATACTGTAAAGTTTTTCAAGATCATGGGTGTTGTTGATCTTGCATTTTTGGTCTTTATGAAACAGCATTCCCTTCAGTAACAGTTCCGCAGAGTGTGCAGATAGCATTAGCACTACGGCGGCTTTAGCCCAAGCCGCCTTTTCCGGATTAGATGCCATCTGGCTCGTTAACGCAATTGCCGCACTACAGTATGCATCAGAATAGGCCAGGAATTTCTCGGGAATACTGAGCCCGACAAGCTCAGAGTCTACGACCATGTCGTACGTCATGATTTCACCTAACGCCTGAATTAAGCCGCGCCGCGAAGCGGCGTCGGCTTGAATGAATTGTTAGGGGGCGCCGCGATTACGCTGAAAACCCCGACGCACCCAAGAAAATGCAAGTCCTAGCAATAGCAACAGTACCGGAGGAACAAGAATCGCAAAAGCACCGAACTTGACGTTTCGCAGTTGTCTATCAGAAGCCTCTGCTGCGAGTACGCGGGCGTAGTCCTGAGTGAAAGCAGAAACTTGCGCTTTTGTGGCGCTCGCCGCAACTTCAAACGAATGGCCATTCGGCCCAGTGACAATGATTGGGGATAGAGTCCAAGGCTGATCCCGACCAAGAATGATCTGCCGCGCCAAGGATGTGGCCGTATTTGTGTCGCCGGCCTTATGAGCTTGTACCAGTGAAGCTTCAAGGTCAGCCAATGAGGGGGATGGGGACTCCAGCAGTTTCTGTGACTCCACGCTCATACGGTAGGTAAGCCATGGGCCGTGCGGCAGACGTTCCGCGCTTGGCCAGTCGGACGCAAAGACAGCAATAATCGCAGCGCCGTAAAGCGCAGAGACGACGATCCATAGACGCCACCAGCCACCAAGTTTCATGAGCGCCCCCTAACGCCGCTCAGCACGCGCGCCTTTGTAGTGGAGGCGAAGCCGCAACGAAAAAGGCGTCGCCGTGACTGGCATGGTTAGGCCCTCACCCCAGAACTGAGCCCTCACGCTCAATGAAATCGAGCCACTTCTTGAAATCTTTTTCCGACATATGCGCCAAGCGTTCAATATCTTTACCGGATTTCACGATTCCAAGCATGTTGAAAAGTGCTGCAAACGCGGTAACTTGATAATGAAAAGAAGCCCATGCAGGACTCTTTAGCAAGTCCTGCTTTGCTGAAATTGGGGCGCCTTGCTGGTATTCGTCCGGAAGAGGAAGGCTATCGGGAACACAGCTCTCGATTCCGTGAAGCAAATCATGACTATGCTCCAATGCGTACCGAAGCTTCTCCCCCACATAGGTCAGCGGCGGCCCGTTTCTTGATTCGTTCTTCTCGTAGGCCGGCCCGTTCGTGCTTTTCATGAAGTCATCGATATCCATGCTTGAACCTCTGTTCGTTTACTGGCCTAACGCTGAGCTTAGCGGCGACCTTGGAGTGGCGACGAAGGAGCCACGTAAAGGGCGTCCGGCGGCCATCGGCCGCGAACTACAGCGACTTGTTAATTGGATACTTCAATGTACCACTTCGGTTTGATACGCCCGAAATCTCTACGAGTGTTGGATTTCAGTGCTTTCTTGGAATCCAACACCTTTGCCTCGCCATACTCCCGGGTAAAAACAACCCAATGCCAAAACGGCTTGCCTCGCTCAATACGCCATTTAATAGCCATCAGCGCTTTATCTGGCAGGCTCTCCCATGATTTAAAAGGAGTTTCTTCGGAGGATGCGGAGATGCCGAATTCACGCAACAGTGCTCGAACATGCTCTGTTTCTGACCAGAGCGCTGTGTCTGCCGCATATATGCCCAGCGCGTTTGCCTTTTGCTTGGCCTCCGCATAACTGACACCGGCAAGAGCAGCACTTGCCGCAATACCGCAACCAGTTGGCTCTTCCTGGATGACAGGTTCCATAGCTTTACCAATTAACAGGTATTAGACAGCGTGCTCGTTTATTGACTTGAACGCGCGCGCTCGTTTAAGTCAATAAACGAGCGTGCAACTTTTCCACTAACCAGCTGATTTCTTTTGAAATTAAGAATAGCTTGGCTACATAAGAAGGATTCGCGTGCTTGCTCGCTCAGTCATTCAGGCACGCTACCGCCCCACTGCATGCTGGCTTGGCACCTGCCATCCATGCGGTGTGATGCGCCTCTTTGATCTCGCTGGCCAGCCGCCTCGGCTGGCTTGCCGTATTTCAGCGTATGCCGGGGCCGCCAGGGATGCAAAGGGAAGTTCGGATGATCTATCGACTCTTGCCATCATTACCGTACAGCAGCCGACAGCCCGCTCCCGTCAGTAGCGCCGCCTGGGCGGCATCGGGCTCGGTCAGCTCCACCTCAAGGGTGGAAAACTCCCGGCGCAGGGGGTAGTTCGCCCGGCAGGCGTCGAAGCCCTTGGCCATGCCCTGACGGCGGCTTTCACGCCGCAGGCTGTCGTGGTCCCGGCGCACATCATGAACGGCGCGCAGGCAGAGCCGCAGCGCCTCTTCGGGGTCGAGGCCCGGGCCTAGCGTCAGGCGGCGCAGGGGCGGAGGCGGGAGCAGCGCCTCGAGCGTGACCCCTGCAGGCAGCCCCAGCTCACGGCAGAGCGCCCGGTAGATCATATGGGTGCCGCGGCGCTTGCCGTCCAGGCTGTGGCCGGCCACGTGGGGCGTGGCGATCTCGGCGAGGTCGCACAGGGCGGCGTCGATGGCGGGCTCGTCTTCCCAGACGTCGAGCACCGCGCTGATATCGCCCTCCCCCGCCAGCCGCTGGCGCAGCGCCGCGCCGTCCAGGCAGTCGCCGCGGCCGGCGTTGAGCAGCACGGTACCGGGCGCCAGCTCGGCGATCGCCTCGGCGTCGAGCAGGTGATGGGTGGCATGGGGCCCCTCGCGCACCAGGGGGGTATGCAGACAGAGCACGTCGCACTCGTCGATCAGCGTCTCGAGGTCGACGAAGCCGGGCAGAGATTGCCCCGCGGCACTCTCTGCCGTGACCCTGGGCGGGTCGCAGGCCAGGCAGTCGATGCCCATGGCGGCGAGGCGGCCCAGCAGGCGCCCGCCCACGTTGCCGGCGCCCACCACCCCCACCCGCCGCTCGGTGAGCCGCCACCCCTGGCGCTCGGCCAGGGTGGCGAGGCTGCCGAGCACATGGTCCACCACCGCCTCGGCGTTGCAGCCCGGGGCGCTGGCGAAGGCGATACCGCGCTCGGCGAGCAGCGCCGTATCCACGTGGTCGGTGCCGATGGTGCAGGTGCCCACGAAGCGCAGCCGGTTCGCTCGGGCCAGCAGCGCTTCGTCTACCCGGGTGATGGAGCGCACCACCAGGGCGTCCACGTTGACCAGGTCATCGGCGGTGATCTCCCGCCCGGGCCGGCGGACAAGCTCGCCCAGCGAACCGAAGCAGGCCTCGGCGGCGGGGACGTTGGCATCGACAAGGATTCGCATGGTCTCTTGTTCCCACTTCTCAGGCGATTACAATACGCCCCAACCTACCACTCCCCCGCCGCCACGGGGAGCCTCTGCATCTCAGGAGCCTCGATGATCGTCCGCTGGGAAACCGACCACGACTATGTGCTGGTGCACATTCACCAGGACATGTTCGGCGACTGGATCTTCAGCCGCGCCTGGGGACAGATCGGCACCCAGTTCGGCGGGCTCAAGCACCAGCTGGCCGATGATCATGACCAGGCGATGATGTGGCTGGCCGATGAGGCCACCATCCAGGCCTCCCGGGGCTTTCGCAAGGTGCTGGAGGTGGAGGACCATAGCCCCGAGGGGCGCGAGGCGGTCAGCCAGCTCTCGCTCCTCGACGCCCTCTAGGCGCTAACCCAGGTAGCGCCGCCCGTCACGCATCTCGGCCCCGCGCACCTCGTGGGGCGGCGCTTCGCCTTCCAGCTGGCGGCGCAGCGCTTCCCAGGCCGCCGCATCCAGCCAGCCCCGCGCCTCCAGCCAGGCCGCCAGGCGCGGCGCGTCGAAGCCGCGATCCAGCTCCTGGCCCTCGGCGTCCGCCAGCACCGGAATCCGCACCCCGTAGCGCTCCATCAGGGCGTCGTCCTCGCTGATCTCGACCCGCTCCAGTCGGTAGTCGCCGGCGCAGAGGGTGGCCAGTAGCGCCTCGAGCTGGCTGCACAGGTGGCAGCCCAGGGTGGTGTAAAGACGCAGGGTGATCATGCGCGCTCCTTGCGGTGGCGAATCACGAAGACGTGGTGCAGGTCGGGGTTGCGATTGAAATCCGGGTCGAAGGTCTTCGCCGAGATATCTTCCACCGCGTAGTGCTCCGCCAGGTCGGCATCCAGCTTGAAGCGGCGCTGGTTGTTGGAAAATACCAGGGTGCCTCCCGGCGCCAGCCGCGCCATGGCCAGGCGCACCAGGCGGCCGTGGTCGCGCTGCACGTCCAGGGTGTCCGCCATCTTCTTGGAGTTGGAGAAGGTGGGCGGGTCCATGAAGATCAGGTCGAACTGCGCCCCGGCGGTCTGCAGCCAGCGCAGGCAGTCGTCGCGCACCACCCGATGGCGGCCGGGGTCGAGGCGGTTGAGGGCGAAATTGTCCCGGGCCCACTCCAGGTAGGTGTTGGAGAGGTCCACGCTGACGCTCTCGCTGGCCCCGCCCAGGGCCGCCTGCACCGTGGCGGTAGCGGTATAGCAGAAGAGGTTGAGAAAGCGCTTGCCGTCGGCCATCTCGCGCAGCATCCGCCGCACCGGCCGGTGGTCCAGAAAGAGACCGGTATCCAGGTAGTCGCGCAGGTTGACCCACAGTCGCGCCGGGCCCTCGCATACCTCGAAGCGCTCGCCGGTGGCGGCCTGCTTCTGGTACTGGGCTCGGCCGCTCTGGCGCTCACGACGCTTGACCACCACCCGGGCCGGGTCGACCTCGAGCACCTCGGGGATCACCGCCAGCGCCTCGAAGAGCCGCTTCTGGGCCTGGGCGGCATCCACCGACTTGGGGGCCGCATACTCCTGCACATGGACCCGGTCGCCGTAGACGTCGATAGCCAAGGCGTACTCCGGCATGTCGGCATCGTAGAGGCGGTAGCAGGTCTCGCCGCTCTTCTTGAGCCACTTCTTGAGCCGCCGGCGATTCTTCTCCAGGCGGTTGGCCAGCATCTGGGCTCCCTCGGAGCGCCGCGGCGCCTCCTGCGACTCGCCGGCCCTCTCGCCCTCCTCGGGCACCGCCATCAGCAGCAGCTTCGCCTCCAGGGGGCCGTTGCGCAGGGCGTACTGCTTGTGGGCCCGCAGGCCGATGCGGTGGCCGAGATCCGGATTGGCGGTAAAGACCGCCAGCTGCCAGCCGGGGAAGGCCGCCTTCACCCGTTCGCCCAGGCGTGCATAGAGGGTCACCAGCTCCGGAAGTTCGCCGAGGCGCTCCCCGTAGGGGGGGTTGGTGATCACAAGGCCCGGCAGGCCGGACAGCCCCGCAGGGCGCGCCAGCTCGCCTAGCCCCGCCCCCTCGAGGGTGATGAGCGCCGGAATGCCGGCGCGCATGGCGTTGGCCTTGGCCGCGGCGAGCGCCGCCGGGCTCTGGTCGAAGCCGTAAAAGTGCGACCGGCAGCGCCTGCGGCCGATGCTGGCCCGGGCTTCGGCCTCGCGCTTCAGCTCGCGCCAGGCCGCCTCGTCGTGGCCCGCCCAGCCGTGGAAGCCGAAGCGCTCACGCGCGAGATTGGGGGCCATGTCGGCGGCCATCATGGCCGCCTCGATCAGCAGGGTCCCGGCGCCGCACAGGGGGTCCACCAGGGGCGCTCCCTGGCGCGCCAGGGCCGGCCAGCCGGCGCGCACCAGCAGGGCCGCGGCCAGGTTCTCCTTGAGCGGCGCATGGCCCACGTCGCGGCGGTAGCCGCGGCGGTGCAGGCTCTGGCCGGAGAGGTCGATGCCGAGCGTCAGCCGGCCGCGATGGAGGTGGGCGTAGAGGCGTAGGTCGGGCTGCTTCAGCTCCACGGAGGGACGCGGCAGCCCTGCCGCCTGGAGGCGGTCGACCACCCCATCCTTGACGGTCTGGGCCCCGAAGCGGGTGTGGCGAATGGCATCGCTGCGCCCGTGGAAGTCCACCGCCAGGGTACTGCCCGGAGTGAGGTGGCGCGCCCAGTCGATGCCCGTGACGGCAGCGCGCAGCTGCTCGGGGGTCTCGATGCCCTCTTCCCGAGCCAGGCAGAGCACCACCCGGTTGGCCAGGCGCGACCAGAGGCAGAGGCGATAGGCCGCGACCAGGTCGGCACTCAGGTTGACCCCGCCCACCGTGGTCTTGCCGGGCTCGCCGCCAAGCTCGGCGATCTCCTCGGCCAGCAGCAGCTCCAGCCCCTGGGGGCAAGTGGCAAGAAGGTCCAGCGGGGCGTCGTGTCGTGGGGCGTTCATGATGTGATACCGGCTAACAGATGGATGGGTCTCCGCCATGACAGGCGGGTGAACGTGCAGTTACAAATCGGGGGTCGACAAGCCTGTTCGAAGTGGGCTATCAATAGCTCAGTAGCTACTGAAACACGCATGCGTTTCCTGTCAACGGGCTTGCCGCTTTACCCAGCGAGTCCCTTGCACGTTACGGTGCCCCCTGCGCCAGCGGAGGGCACCAGTCAGATACCTTATCAAGAGGTAGTCCGAATGAAACGACAGAAACGTGATCGCTTCCAGCGTGCCTACATTCATGGCTACAAGGCAGGTGTCTCAGGTCGCTCCCGCGATGATTGTCCCAGTCAGGACGTCAATCTACGCGAATACTGGATGAGCGGTTGGCGTGAAGGTCGTGGGGATCAATGGGCCGGCATGACTGGCGTCTCCGGCATCCACAAGAACCCCATGGTGATGTGAACCCACTACTCCTATCCTCTTTCATCGACTCTTGCAGAGGTTCACTCCCCATCGAGCCCGTGGCAAACGCCACGGGCTTTTTTGGGTCCTCAGTCAGCGCCCTTCCCCCGCAGCGCCCGGGCACACTCGCCTACCAGGGCGGGGCCCCGATAGATGAAGCCCGAATAGAGCTGCACCAGGTCGGCGCCGGCCTCGCGCTTGGCCAGCGCCGCCGCGCCGCTGTCGATGCCGCCAACGCCGATGATCGGCATCTCCGGAAGCCGCCGACGCAGCTCGCGGATCACCGCATTGGAGGCCTCGAACACCGGCCGCCCGGAGAGCCCACCGGCCTCTTCGGCGTGGGGCAGCCCCGCCACCGCCTCCCGGGCGATGGTGGTATTGGTGGCGATCACCGCATCGATGGCGTTGTTGGCCAGGCACTGGGCCACCAGGCCGACCTCCTCGGCGTCCATGTCCGGGGCGATCTTCACCGCCAGGGGGACCCGCCGGCCGCTCTCGCGGTCCAGGCGGCTCCCCTCCTCGCGCAGCGCCGAGAGCAGGCCATCGAGCTGCTCGCCGAACTGCAGGTTGCGCAGCCCCGGGGTATTGGGCGAGGAGATGTTCACGGTGATGTAGTGGGCGTGGGCGTGCACCTTGCCGAGGCAGGTCAGGTAGTCGTCCACCGCCCGCTCCACCGGCGTGGTGAGGTTCTTGCCGATATTGATGCCGATCACGCCGTCATAGCGGCTCGCCTTGACCCGCTCGACCAGATGGTCGACCCCGGCGTTGTTGAACCCCATGCGGTTGATGATGGCGCCGGCCTCGGGCAGGCGGAAGAGCCGCGGCCGCGGGTTGCCCGCCTGAGCCTTGGGGGTCACGGTGCCCACCTCGACGAAGCCGAAGCCCAGCGCTCCCAGGGCATCCAGGTGGTCGGCGTTCTTGTCGAGACCGGCGGCCAGGCCCACTCGGTTGGGAAAGCGCAGCCCCATCAGCTCCACCGGGTCCTCGACCCGCTCTCCTCCCAGGCGTCCCGCCAGCCCCAGACGCGCGGCGGCATCGAGGCCCCTGAGGGCGACCCCGTGGGCGGTCTCGGCATCGAGGCGAAAGAGGAGCGAGCGGGCGAGGGAATACATGGCATCTCCGAGGTGACGATGGCAGACAGGCAGGAAAGCGAGCGGGCGAGAGTATAGCAGCGCCCCCGGCCCATGACGACGAACCCCGCCGATGGGCGGGGTTCGCGTTTCACGGGCCGGCCATGGGGCCAGTCCACCAGGGCCTCACTCCTGCCGGCTGCTCTCGGCGAGGTCCACCAGCTCACGCACGGCCACGGCAAACAGCGGGAAGCCGCCCTGGGTGCCGCTGCCTACCTGCTCCAGCAGGCGACACCAGCGGCTGTGCATGTCGGCATTCTGCTCCAGCCACCGATCGACCCGCTCGGCGCCGGCCTGGGCCCCCCCTTCCATTTCCAGCACGCTGACGGTGAGCGCCAGCTGCTGACGGTCGATGTCGTCGCGGAAGGTATCCCGAGCCTGGGCCTGCCAGCTGTCGCGGACCTTGAGCGCGGTGATCTGGCCGATCAGCCACGGCAGCTCCAGGCGAGAGCCGATCTCGTAGAAGACCTCGGCCACCTTCTGCGGCTTCTCGTTGGTCTGGCGGGCCGCCTGGATGATGCCGAGGCCGGCATAGAGGCTCCCCGCCGCGGCCACACTGGCGGCCAGCGCCTCGGGCACCCCGGCCTCGATGAGTTCCGCACGCCGCGCCTCCCAGGCCTCGAGCTCCTCGCCGCGCAGCCGCTTGCCGACCCCCTCCCGGAGCTGGGCCAGGCGCGGGGCAAAGTAGTCGATAAGGTCGAGGGTATCCGGCCCCAGCCGCGCCCGCACGAACCAGCGGGTGGCCCGGCGAATCAGCCGCATCAGGTCCAGCATCATGTCGTACTGCACCTGGCTGGCCACCTGATTATCCAGCGCCTCGATCTGCTCCCAGAGCTGGTCGAGCTGGAACACCTCCCGGGCGATGACATAGGCGCGGGCGATCTCGGCGCGGCTGGCGCCGGTGGCATCGATCAGCCGGCGCACGAAGACGATACCCATATGGTCGACCAGGTCACAGGCCACCTGGGTGGCGACGATCTCCCGCTTCAGGCGGTGCTCATACAGCTCGTCGCGGTAGTGCTTGACCAGCACGGCGGGGAAGAGACGCTCCACGTGGCGCTCCATGACGGCATCATCGGGCACGTCGGAGGTGATGAGGTCGCCCTTGAGCACGCTCTTGGCGTAGGAGATCAGCACCGCCAGCTCCGGCAGCAGCATGCCCTGCTGGGCGGCCGCGCGCTCTTCCAGCACCTCGTCGGCGGGCAGGAACTCCAGCTCCCTATCCAGCAGGCCCTGGGCCTCCAGCTCGCTGATGAAGCGGCGGAAGGGGCCGATCCCCTCCCGGGAGAGCCGCTCGGCCAGGTCCAGCGCCTGGGTCTGGCGATAGTTGTCCCGCAGCACCAGCTCGGAGACCTCGCCGGTCATGTCGGCCAGCAGCTGGTTGCGCTGCTTGTCGGTCATATCCCCGCGCTTGACCACCTCATCGATCAGGATCTTGATATTGACCTCGTGGTCGGAGCAGTTCACCCCGCCGGCGTTATCGATGAAGTCGGTATTGAGTCGCACGCCCCGGGCCGCTGCCTCCATCCGACCACGCTGGGTGAAGCCGAGGTTGCCCCCTTCTCCCACCACCCGGCAGTTGAGCTCGCCACCGTTGATGCGCAGGGCGTCATTGGCCTTGTCACCCACGTCGGCGTCGCTCTCGGCGCTGCCCTTGACGTAGGTGCCGATCCCGCCGTTCCAGACCAGATCGACCTCGGACCTGAGCATGGCGCGAATCAGCTCGCTGGGCGAGAGCCGCTCCTCCCGGATCCCGAAGCGCTGCTTCATCTGCTTGGAGATCGGGACCGACTTGGCGCTGCGCTTGAAGACCCCGCCCCCCTCGGAGATCAGGCTGGCATCGAAGTCCTCCCAGCTCGACCTCGGCATCTCGAAGAGCCGCTGGCGCTCGGCGAAGGTGGCCGCGGCATCGGGGTCGGGGTCGACGAAGATATGCAGGTGGTTGAAGGCGCCCACCAGGCGAATCCGGTCGGAGAGCAGCATGCCGTTGCCGAAGACATCGCCGCCCATGTCGCCGATGCCCACCACGGTGAACTCGTCCTGCTGGGTGTTGACGCCGAGGTTGCGGAAGTGGCGCTTGACCGACTCCCAGGCCCCCTTGGCGGTGATCCCCATCTTCTTGTGGTCGTAGCCGTTGGCCCCCCCGGAGGCGAAGGCGTCGCCCAGCCAGTGGCCATACTCGGCGGAGATCGCGTTGGCGATATCGGAGAAGGTGGCGGTGCCCTTGTCCGCCGCCACCACCAGGTAGGGGTCATCCTCGTCGTGGCGCACCACCGCCCTGGGCGGCACCACCTCCCCCCCCTTGAGGTTGTCGGTGACATCCAGCAGGGCGCGGATGAAGGTCTTGTAGCACTCTACCCCCTCGCGCTGGAAGGCCTCGCGGTCGCCCTCGGGCAGGCGCTTGCAGACGAAGCCCCCCTTGGCGCCCACCGGCACGATCACCGAGTTCTTCACCTGCTGGGCCTTGACCAGGCCGAGCACCTCGGTGCGGAAATCCTCCAGGCGGTCGGACCAGCGCAGCCCGCCCCGAGCCACCTTGCCGCCGCGCAGGTGCACCCCCTCCAGACGCGGCGAGCAGACGAAGATCTCGAAGGCCGGCCTGGGTTTCGGCATGCCGGTCACCCGGCCGGGCTCCAGCTTGAAGGCGATGTAGTCCTTGGGCCCGCCATCCTCGCGGGTCTGGTAGTAGTTGGTGCGCAGGGTGGCCTGGATCAGCTCCAGGTAGCGGCGCAGCAGCTGATCATCGTTGAGGCTCGCCACATCCTCGAGCAGGCGATGGATACGCTCGATGCAGGCCTCCACCTCACCCTCGGCAGGGCGCTCCTCGGGGTCGAAGCGCAGCTCGAAAAGGGTCACCAGCTCCCGGGTGATCTCGGGATGGCTGGCCAGGGTGGCCGCCATGTACTCCTGGGAGACACCGAAGCGAATCTGCTTCAGGTAGCGGGCGTAGGCGCGCAGCATGGCGACTTCCCGCCAGTCGAGGTTGGCGCCGATGATCAGGCGGTTGAAGGCGTCGTTATCCGCCTCGCCGACCCAGATACGCTGGAAGGCCTCGATGAAGGGCTTGCGCATCTCCTGGAGGTTCACCTCGGCGCTGGTGTGGTGTTCCAGGTCGAAGTCATGGATCCAGTAGTCGGCATCGGTCGCCTTGATCTCGTAGGGACGCTCGCCGATCACCCGCAGCCCCAGGTTCTCCATCATCGGCAGCACGTCGGAGAGCGGGATCGGCACCTCGCGGTGGAACAGCTTGAGGTTGACTCCGCTGCCCTCCTCTTCCACCAGCCGGTAGAGCGACAGCGAGAGCGGCGCGCCCTCGTCCAGCTCGCCGATATGCTGGAGGTCATAGACCGCGGTGCGGGCGCTGAAGTCATCCCGGTAGCTGGCCGGGAAACCGTTGCGGAAGCGGTCCATCAGCCGGTTGGCACTCTCCTCGCCGAAGCCCTCCACGCAGGCGGCCTGGAGATCATCGCGCCAGTTGCGGGCCAGCTTGGCCAGCTTGGCCTCCAGGCGCTTGAGGTCGTAGGCCACCGGGCGGTCGCCCTTGAAGCGCAGAATGAACTGGATGCGCGCCAGCACCGACTCGGAGAGGTAGGTATTGAAGTCGCCGAAGGTGGCGTCGAGCTCCTCGCAGAGCATCTCCTGAATGCGCACGCGCAGCTCGGTGGAGAAGACGTCTCGGGGCACGAAGGCCAGGCAAGAGTAGAAGCGCCCGGGACGGTCCTCGCGGATAAAGAGCCTGACCCGGCGCCGCTCGCGGATGCTGAGGATGCCCAGGGCCGTCTGGGCCAGCTCCTCGGTGTCGATCTGAAAGAGGTCATCGCGGGGATAGACCTCGAGGATGTGCAGCAGATGCTTGCCGTTGTGCCCCTTGGGATTGAAGCCGGCGATCTCCATCACCGCCTTGAGCTTGCGGCGCAGGATCGGCACGTTGCGCGGCGACTCGTTGTAGACGGTGGCGGTGAAGAGCCCCAGGAAGCGGTGCTCGCCGACCAGGTTACCCTGCTCATCGTAGCGGTCGATGGAGATATAGTCGGGATAGGTGGGGCGGTGCACCCGGGCATGGTGGGCGCTCTTGGAGAAGGTCAGCAGCTCTGGGACCAGCACGAAGCGGCCATCCTCGACCCCGAGCTCGGTGCGGATGCGCTCCCGGTAGCGGGGCTGGTCGAGGCGGAACACCCCGAGCTCGCTGCCGTCGGCCTTGGCCAGCTGCTGCTTGCCCCCCTTGTCGACGGTCTCGTAGGCGTCATAGCCGAGGAAGGTGAAGTTGTCGCGCAGCAGCCACTCGAGAAAGGCCACCGCCTCCGCATGGGCCTCCGGGTCGGTCTGAGCCGGGCAGCCGGCGCGCAGCTCCTCCAGAGCCACCTTGACCCGCTCGCGCATCGGTTCGAAGTCGGCCACCGCGGTGCGCACGTCCACCAGCACTTCGTGGATGCTGGCCTGCAGCTCCGCCAGCACCGCCGGGTCGGAGTGGCGATCGACCTCGATGACGATCAGCGACTCCCGACCCTCGGGGGCGTCGGCCGCCCGGGGGCTGGCCACCCGGACGAGATGGTGGTCGGCGCCCCGCTCGGTGGCCAGCACGGCGTTGTGGATGGCATGCACGGTGATGCCGCGGCGGTTGAGCTCGATGCGCACCGAGTCCACCAGGAAGGGCATGTCGTCATGCAGCACCGCCACGAAGGTATGGGAGGACTGCCAGCCGTGCTCCTCGAAGTCCGGGTTGAAGACCCGCACCTTGGGTTCGGCCACGTCGAAATTCTGAAGAAAGTGCCACACCGAGAGGGTGGCACCGTAGAGGTCATCCAGGCGTCGGCTCTCGAGGTCGTCGAAGGGCACGGAGGCGTAGAAGTAGCGGGCAAAGGCCTCCACCTCAGCCGCCTTGCCCGCTTCCAGGCGGGCGGTCAGCCGCTCGGCGAGCTGCTTGAGAAAATCCTGTCTGGCGTCGTCGTTCGCAACGTGCTGCATCCTTCACCTCGTGCCTGGGGCCGCCGCGGCGACCGGAAGTGTTCGACACGGCGCCCGAAGGGGCGCCCTGGCGTCAGCTTACGCCACTCTCCGGCCCGGCCCCAGCGGCATACCGCCATGCTCATGGAGCATGACGGTTGGGCATCGAGGCTTGACAGGTGCGACCAAGGTCGACGTCAGTCCTTTCGCTCCAGCAGCACGCCACACTCGCAGTGGTGGGTCCAGGGAAACTGGTCGAACAGCGCCAGGCGCGTGATGCGGTGGGTCTCGGTCAGCAGCGCCAGGTTGTCCTCCAGCGTATCCGGATTACATGAAATATAGACGATGCGGGCGTAGCCGCTGAGCTGGCGGCAGCTCGGCTCGTCCAGACCGGCCCGGGGCGGGTCCACCAGCACGGTGGTGAAGTCGTAGTCGTCCAGGGCCCACTCGGCCACCCGGCGCCCGCCCTTCTCGCCCTTGAGCGCCTGGGCAAACTCCTCGGCGGACATCCGCCCCACGGTGACATTCTCGAGGCCGTTGGCGGCCAGGTTCTCCCGGGCGCTGGCCACCGAGGTGCGCGAGATCTCGGTGGCAAGCACCCGGCGGAAGTTCTCGGCCAGGGCCACGGTAAAGTTGCCGTTGCCGCAGTAGAGCTCCACCAGGTCGCCGTCCCGGCTGTCCCGGGTGACCTCCCGGGCCCAGGTCAGCATCGAGCGGCAGATCTCGGCATTGGGCTGGGTGAAGCTGTTCTCCACCTGCTGGTAGACGAACTCACGCCCCTCCACCTCGAGCCGCTCCCAGACGTGGTCACGCTCGAGCACCAGGCGCTGCTTGCGGGAGCGGCCGATGATCATTACGCCCAGGGTCTCCTGCAGGCGGCGCGCCTCGGCCTCCCAGGCCTCGTCCAGGGGTCGGTGGTAGATCAGGGTCACCAGGGCCTCGCCGGTGAGGGTGGTCAGGAACTCCACCTGGAAGAGCCGGCGACGCAGCAGCGGCACGTCACGGATGGCGTCGAGCAGCGCCGGCATCAGCGCATTGATGCGCCGGCTGGCCACCGGGTAGTCATCCAGGCGCACCACGGTCTTCTTTTTGGGATCCGCCGAGTCCACCTCGAACATCGCATAGAAGAGATCCTCCCCCTCGTGCCAGATCCGGAACTCGCAGCGCTGGCGATAGTGGCTGGGCGGCGAGGGGTAGACCTCCAGCGCAGGCGGCGAGAAGCGGGCGAACTGCTCGGTGATACGCTGGCGCTTCGCCTCGAGCTGCTGGTCATAGCGGGCAGGGTCGACAACGGGAATGGCCAAGAAGCCTCCTTCGGAAAATGGAGAAAAAAGAAGATCGGTCGCGTCAGGGGACCCGCAGCAGCTGCGGGGGAGCGAAGCCGAAGTGCGCCAGGCCGTCGGCCAGCCGCGGATCCCTGGCGGTGGCGAAGCTCTCGCCCGGGCCCCGGTGCGACGCCACGCCGGCCGCCACCTGGGCGGTGCGCCGGGCGATGGCCTCGCTGGAGTCGATCCAGGCGATCTCACGGGGCGCCGCGGCGGCCAGGACGTCGCGCAGCAGGGGAAAATGGGTACAGCCCAGCACCACGGTATCCAGCGCCGGGTCCTCCCACAGCGGCGCCAGGGCCTGGCGAACCACCTCGGCGTCGGGCGTCTCTCCGGCCAGCCAGCGCTCGGCCTCCCGCACCAGGGCGTCGGCGGCCACCCGGGTCACCCGGCAGTGGGCCGCAAAGGTCTCGATCAGGCGCAGGGTGTAGGGGCGGGCCACGGTGGCACTGGTCGCCAGCAGGCCGATATGGCCACTGCGCGACAGCGCGGCGGCGGGCTTGATGGCCGGAACGGTACCCACCACCGGTACCGAGAGCCGGCTGCGCAGGGCATCCAGCGCCAGGGTGCTGGCGGTATTGCAGGCCACCACCAGGGTGACGCAGCCGCTGGCGGCCACCGCCGCTTCACAGACCGCCAGGATGCGCCGGACCAGCCAGCTATCCTCGCGCACCCCGTAGGGGAGCATGGCGTTGTCGCAGGCGTAGGCCAGGGCGGCCTCGGGCAACCGATGGCGCAGGGCCGCCACCACGGAGAGACCGCCAGCGCCGGAGTCGAAGACCAGGATGGGCCCCAGGCTCACGCCTCACCCCGCGCTTGACCCTGTGGCAGCGGAGAGCGAGGGCGGCAGTGGCTGAGGGGAGAGAGGCGTGGGGAAGACATGACGAGGCACCGGCTGGAGTTGGCACCATTCTACCCCAGCCGGTCCTCTCTGGCAGCCCGGGTCAGGCGGGCTCGGGCGCCTCGCGAAGCTCCGCGTAGAGTTCGGGATAGACCTCCTGGAGGCGCTCGAGCTCGGCCGCCGCCCCCTCGGGCAGGGCTTCGGCAAGACGGTCCATGTCCGCTTCGTTGAAGTGCCGGCGGATCAGCGGGAAGAGCAGCGCCTGCTCGTCGCGCAGGTAGGCGCGATGGGCATCCAGGTAGGCCTTGAGGTCGTCGGCGAAGCGATCCATGGGAATCACCGCATCCATCAGGATCATGTCGATATCGCTGGAGAGACGGCCCAACTGGGCCTTCAGCGCCTGGTAGTCCGCCGCCAGGCGCTCGGTGACCTTGCGGCTTTCCGGGTCCACTTCCGCCAGGCGTTCGCTGAACAGCCGCTCCAGAGGCAGCGTAAAGCCCTCCATGTAGTCGAGGATGTAGTCGACCACCTCGCGCACCAGCTGAAAGTTGGGCCGCTCACCGCCGGCCAGGGTCTTATGCTTCAGCTGCAGAACGTGCAACATGCGCGCCATGTTGGCATGATCCAGACGCAGTTGGGTCAGCACGGGCATGTCGGGCCCTCCTGTGTAGTGACATCTGTGGAGTGAGACAGAGCAAAGGCACACTCATCATTGGATGCGCCATCCGGGATGGGGTTCATCGACTGCCTGGCCAGCGATGAGTCACCCCCACTCTAGCAGCCGGGCCGAGAACCTGCCGCTGCCATAGGTCAACGAAAGGAGCTTGCCATGGACCTCTTTGCCGATGAGCACGAGCCCGGCGCCCCCCTGGCCTGGCGCATGCGGCCGCGGCGACTGGCCGACTACGTGGGACAGCGGGCGCTGGTGGGGCCCGGCAAGCCCCTGGCGCGCATGGTGGAGACCGGCGTGGTGCGCTCCATGATCCTGTGGGGACCGCCCGGCACCGGCAAGACCACCCTGGCCGAAATCCTGGCCGCCGAGTCCGGCGCCGAGCTGGAGCAGCTCTCCGCGGTGATGGCCGGCGTCAAGGAGATCCGCGCCGCAGTGGAGCGGGCCAGGGCCCGCCAGGCCCACGGCCAGGCGACGCTGCTCTTCCTCGACGAGATCCATCGCCTCAACAAGAGCCAGCAGGACGCCCTGCTGCCTCACGTGGAGTCGGGCCTGCTGACCCTGATCGGCGCCACCACCGAGAATCCCTCCTTCGAGGTCAACTCGGCGCTGCTCTCCCGGGCCCGGGTCCATGTGCTCAAGTCGCTGGAGGAGGCGGAGCTGATGGAAGTGCTCAGGCGTGCCCTGAGCGATGACGCCCGGGGCCTCGGGGCGCGCCGCCTGCGGGTCGATGACGAGGTGCTCGCCCTGCTGGCCCGGGCTGCCGCCGGCGACGCCCGCCGCGCCCTGGGGCTCCTGGAGAGCGCCTGCGACTTTGCCGAACCCGACGCCGAGGGCGGCGAGGTACTGCATCGGGAAGCGCTGGCAGACGTGCTGGGCCACCAGGCCAGCGCCTTCGACAAGCAGGGCGACCACTACTACGACCTACTCTCGGCGATCCACAAGTCGGTGCGCTCCTCGCGCCCCGACGCGGCCCTGCTCTATATCGCCCGCTTCGTGCAGGGCGGCGGCGACCCCCTGGACGTGGTCCGACGCCTGGCCGCCATCGCCTCCGAGGACGTGGGCAATGCCGACCCCCGCGCCCTGCCCCTGGTGATGGCCGCCTGGGACGCCTACCTGCGCCTGGGTGACTACGAGGGGCAGCGCGCCATCGCCCATGCCGCCATCCACCTGGCGGTGGCCCCCAAGAGCAACGCCATCGACCAGGCCTGGAAGCGAGCCCAGGCCCTGGCGGCCGGCCAGCCCCGGCTCGAGGTGCCCGGCTACCTGCGCAACGCCCCGACGAAGCTGATGGAGAGCCTGGGCCACGGCCGGGGCTACCGCTACGCCCACAGCGAACCCCACGGCTACCCCGCCGGCAGCGCCCACGACTGCTGGCCCGAGGACGTGCCCCGAGAGCGCCTCTATCGGCCGACGGAGCAGGGCCAGGAGAAGCGCTACGGCCAGCTGATGGCCTGGCGGGAGCAGCTCGATGCCGAGGCGGACGGCGGTGACGGCGGGTAGGAGCGAGGGGCGAGGCTGCCTACCCCCAAACGAAAGGAGCAAGCCAAGGGGGGTCCTTGAAGCTTGCTCCTTGTGGCTTGCTGCTGGCCGAAGGCCTTAGTGCGTATCGCGAATCACATCGGTCCCTTCGGGGATCTCGAAGACGAAGCGGCTCTCGTCGATGGCGTGGTTCATCTGCACATCGCGAAACTCGATGGCGGTACGCTGGCCGGTGCTGTCGGTCATCTGCAGGGTGCTCAGCGCGCCGCTGCGGAAGGTCATCTTCAGCTCCTCGAAGAGCGTATCCGGGTCCCTGGGCAGCAGGGTGAAGGTCTCGGCGCTGCCCTGCTGCTGACGGGAGACCTCGTAGCTGTCGGTCAGGTCGCTGGCGCTCCCGGAGAGCAGCAGGGCCGGGGTGTGGGTCACCCGCTGGTCGAGCACCTGGATGGTCGCCTGCTCGAGGTCCGGGTCATGGAGCATCACCTCCTCGCCGTCGGAGATCACCTCCTGCAGGTAGGGGGCCTCCACCTCCCAGCGGAACTTGCCGGGACGCGAGAGCCACATCTGGCCGCGGGCCTCCTGAAGGCGCTCGCCGCTGGCGTCGAGGATCTGCTGATCGAAGCGCGCCTCGTAGGTCTGAAGCGGCTCCAGCAGGCGGTTGAGGCGCTCTGCCCCGTCGCTGGCCAGCGCTGCCAGCGGCATGGCGATGGGCGCTATAACAAGCAAGGCGATGGCGGCAAGGCTCTTCTTCACTGTCATGTCTCTCTCTCCCTGGACGGTTCCCTGTGGAATCCTGTCCTTCGGACTGCGAAAGCGCCGGCGGGTTGCGGGCCCGCCGGCGCTTTCATGCTGGTTGCATGGTTGAATGCAGGCGTCTCCCCCTGGAGACGCCTGGGCGGGCCTCCCCGCTAGTCGCCCCCCGCCCGCGGCGCCAGCACCTCACGGGAGCCGTTGGTGCCCATGGTGGAGACGACCCCGGCCATCTCCATGGCTTCCACCAGGCGCGCCGCCCGGTTGTAGCCGATCTTGAAGCGACGCTGCACCGCCGAGATCGAGGCCCGGCGAGAGTCGATGACGAACTGCACCGCCTCGTCGTAGAGGGCGTCCTGCTCGGCATCGTCGCCGTCGCCTGCGCCCTCGGCCTCGAGGCCCGCCAGCGCCTCGGCGGAGACCCCGCCGGAGAGAATCTCCTCGATATACTCGGGTTCGCCGCGACGCTTCCAGTCCTCCACCACCCGGTGGACCTCATCATCGTCGACGAAGGCGCCGTGTACCCGGGTCGGCAGGCCGGAGCCCGCCGGCAGGTAGAGCATGTCGCCGTGGCCCAGCAGGTTCTCGGCACCGCCCTGGTCGAGGATGGTGCGCGAGTCGATCCGCGAGGAGACCTGAAAGGCCATGCGCGTGGGGATATTGGCCTTGATCAGGCCGGTGACCACGTCCACCGAGGGGCGCTGGGTGGCGAGTATCAGGTGGATGCCGGCGGCCCGGGCCTTCTGGGCCAGACGGGCGATCAGCTCCTCCACCTTCTTGCCGACGATCATGAACATGTCGGCGAACTCGTCGACCACCACCACGATATAGGGCAGCTTCTCCAGCACCGGCGGCGCCTGGTGCATCTCCCAGGGCTGCGGCTCCCAGAGGGGGTCGGCCACCTGGGCGCCGGCCTCCTCCGCCTCGTCGAGCTTGGCGTTGAAGCCGGCGATATTGCGCACCCCCATGGCGGCCATCAGCTTGTAGCGCCGCTCCATCTCGGCCACGCACCAGCGCAGGGCGTTGGCGGCCTCCTTCATGTCGGTGACCACCGGCGCCAGCAGGTGCGGGATGCCGTCATAAACCGAGAGCTCCAGCATCTTGGGGTCGACCATGATCAGGCGCAGCTCCCGGGGGGTCGCCTTGAGCAGCATGGAGATCAGCATGGCGTTGACGCCCACCGACTTGCCCGAGCCGGTGGTGCCGGCCACCAGCAGGTGGGGCATCTTGCCCAGGTTGGCCACCACCGGGCCGCCGCCGATGTCCTGGCCCAGGGCCAGGGTCAGGGCGGAGTCGGGCTGCTGGTAGCGGTCGGAGTCAATCACCTCGCGCAGCCGGATCATGGCCCGGTGCGGGTTGGGGATCTCGATGCCCACCGTGGGACGGCCGGGGATCACCTCCACCACCCGCACGCTCTTGACCATCAGCGAGCGCGCCAGATCCTTGGCCAGGTTGCTGATCTTGGAGACCTTTACCCCGGCGGCCGGCTTGATCTCGAAGCGGGTGATCACCGGTCCCGGCCAGGTATCGACCACCTCCGCCTTGACGCCGTATTCGCGCAGGCGTACCTCGAGAAGCTCGGCCATCTCGGCCAGCTGCTCGGCGCTGTAGTTCTGCTGCTGGGGCTCCGGCGGCGTCAGCAGGCGCAGGCTGGGCAGGTCGCCCTCGGGCTCCGGCATATCGTCCAGCACCGGCCGCTGGTTCTGCAGGTGCTCCACGGTCCAGAGACGCATGCCCGGCTCGTCGGCGGCCTCCCGCCCCTGCTCGGCGGTGGCCAGCCGCGCAGCGGCGGAGTCCTCCCGCTCATCCTGTGACGGCCCGGCGTCCTCCGGGGCCTCTTCGGGCTCCGGCGGCTGCAGCACCGCCGTACGGGCCTCGGCCGGACGGGAGGGCGGCATGGCGGGGGTACGGCGCTCACCATCGGACTCCTCGGCCACCGCCGGCTCATCCCAGGAGAGGCGTGGCTCCTCATCGCCGGTGCCGCCCCATTCGCCCTCCGGGGCAGCGCCCAGCCCGGGCTCCCGGCGCTCGACGGGCCGGGGGGAGGGCTCGGACGCCGCCGCGGGCGCAGCGGGCTCCTCCACCGGCGCCGGCGCGGCCTCGTCACGGCTGGCTCGCAGCGCCTCGCCGCTCCAGGCGGTCAGGGGCTCATCATCATCCGGCAGCACGGGGTCGGGCACGCGCTCCGCCACCCGCGGCTCTGCGGCCGGCTCGGAAGCGGCGGCCGGCTCGGGAGCGGCGGCCGGCTCGGGAGCAGGCGGTTCGGGAACAGACGGCTCGGGAACAGACGGCTTGGGAACGGTCGGCTTGGGAACGGTCGGCTTGGGAGCAGGCGGCTCGGGAACGGTCGGCTCGGGAGCAGGCGGCTCGGGAGCAGTCGGCTCGGGAACAAGCGGCTTGGCAGAGGGCTGGCTCTCGGGCAGGTCCCAGGGAATCTCGGTATCGCCGTCACCGCCGAGGCCTGGCTCGCGCCGTGCAACGGCGGCGGCATCCGACTGCGAGGCACGTGGCCGGAGGCCGGGCAGCAGGCGCTGCCACCAGCGCGCCGACGCGCCGGCGCCCTCCTCGTTCGGGGCCACCGCCTCGCCCCGCTCCTCCTCGGCCTCCACGCCGGAGAGCTCGGGCTCGGCGGGCGGCGAGCGGGTAAAGGCGAAACGCTCGGCGAGCCAACCCCACAGCCGCACGGCGCGAAGGCCTATCTCGTCCATCACCGATAGCCAGGAGAGGCCGGTAAAGAGGGGCAGACCGCAGAGCAGCGCCACCGTGGCCAGCAGGCCGGTGCCCCCGGTGCCCACCAAGGGCACCAGGGCGCCCACCAGGCCTTCACCCAGGATGCCTCCCGACGAGTAGGGCAGCACCGTCTCCGCTGGCGGCTGATAGAAGTGCAGTGCCCCCAGGGTGGTGGTGCCCAGCAGCAGCAGCATCAGGCCACCACCGCGCACCGCCAGGGCGGTGGCATCCCACTCCAGGTGCACCCCCTGCCTGGCCCGCAGCAGCCGCCAGGCGGCGAAGCCCAGCATACCCGGCCACCAGAGAGCGCTGGCGCCAAACAGGGAATAGAGCACGTCGGAGAGCCAGGCGCCCACCGGCCCCATCCAGTTGTCGATGCGGGTCTCGGGGCCGCTGCGCGACCAGCCGGGGTCCCCGGGCTCGAAGCTGAACAGGGCCAGGAGCAGGAACACGCAGGCGGCCAGCAGCACGATGGCCACCCCTTCCCGCGCGGAGCCCTGCAGCCTGAGGCCGAAGCGCCTGGCCTTCTCCCTGGCCTGGGCCGCGTTCACCCGACGCGGCGAGGACTTCTTGTCGACACTCAAGTGCTCATCCCCCTTGCGCCACCGCTGGCGTCTTCCGGTTGATTGGCGCCAATCATACCGAGCCCGGCTCCCCCATCACAGTAGGGGCGTTGCTCTCTTGAGCCGGGGCGCAGCGGGCGGCACACTGGGCCCACGATTCCAAGGACGCCCGCCGATGCTGCCCTGGCTCCCCGAGCACCCGATTCGCTTTCCTCACGTGGCCGCGGCCCTGCGCGACCCGGATGGCCTGCTGGCCGCCGGCGGCGCCCTGAGCCCGGGCTGGCTGCTTGCCGCCTATCGCCGCGGCATCTTCCCCTGGTACAGCGACGATCAGCCGATCCTCTGGTGGAGCCCGGACCCGCGCATGGTGCTCTTCCCCGAGGCGCTCAAGGTGCGCCGCAGCCTCGCCAAGCGGCTGCGCCATGGCGGCTTCACGGTGACCGCCGACCGTGCCTTCGACGCCGTGATGAGCGCCTGCGCCGCACCCCGCCAGGGGCAGCCCGGCACCTGGATCACCGATGAGATGCGTGAAGCCTACGGACGCCTGCACGCCCTGGGCGCGGCCCACTCGGTGGAGGTGTGGCACGAAGACCGGCTGGCCGGCGGCCTCTACGGCGTGGCCCTGGGCCCGGTCTTCTTCGGCGAGTCGATGTTTACCCGAGTGCCCGACGCCTCCAAGGTGGCGCTGGTGCACCTGGCCCGGGCCATGGCGGCGGCAGGCGGCCGGCTGATCGACTGCCAGATGCATACGCCGCACCTGGCAAGCCTCGGCGCTCGGGATATCGCCCGCGCCGAGTTCATCGGCTATCTTGAGGAGTGGCTGGGCAAGCCGCCGCCGGTGGAGCCGGACGGCGTATGCTTCACCCCTGCCTGCTGGTCCTTCGCCGCCCTGGGCGAGCTTGGCGAAGGGCCCCAGTGACCGGAGCCGGAGAGACATGCCGTGAGCAGCAACGCCCCGCGCCAGCCCGTCAGGGACCTGCGCTTCTTTCTCACCGTCCCCCACGCCTGCAGCTACCTGCCGGGGCGCGAGGCCACGACGCTCTTCCTCGACCCCCAGGAGTCGCCCGGCCAGGGGGTCTATGACACCCTGGCGCTGCTCGGCTTCCGGCGCAGCGGCCGCCACCTCTACCGCCCCCACTGCGAGGGGTGCAGCGCCTGCATCTCGGTGCGCATCCCGGTAGCGGACTTCACGCCAAGCAGGAGCCAGCGGCGCCTGGCGAAACGCAACGCCGACCTCAGCCTGCACCTGAGGCCGGCCATCTACGACCCCGAGCACTATGCGCTCTATGCCCACTATATCCGCACGCGCCACGCCGACGGCGACATGTACCCGCCGAGCCATGAGCAGTACCGCACCTTCCTGACCCTCGACCAGGAGTACGCACGGCTGCTGGAGTTCCGCCTCGACGGCCGCCTGGTGGCCGTGACCGCCTTCGACCAGCTCGAGCACGGCCTCTCGGCGATCTACACCTTCTTCGATCCGGACCCGGCGCTCGAGCGGCGCTCGCTCGGCACCTTCGCGGTCCTCACCCTGGTGGCCCAGGCGCATCGCCGAGGCCTGCCCCACCTCTATCTGGGCTACTGGATCCGCGAATGCCGCAAGATGGCCTACAAGCAGGCCTTCCAGCCCCTGGAGATGCTCGACGGCCGCCACTGGCGGCGACTGATCGCACCCTGAACGGCGCCGTTCGTCGCCTTTCTTTGCCTTGCCGCCCGGCATGCGGCACAATATCGCGCTATTCTTTCAGGGCTTTCACCCTGTCTCTGTCTCATCCATCAGCGAGGAACCGCCTATATGGCACGTGAAGACCATATCGAAATGGAAGGCGTCGTCGTCGATACCCTTCCCAACACCACCTTCCGCGTCGAGCTGGAAAACGGCCACGTGGTGACCGCCCACATCTCCGGCAAGATGCGCAAGAACTACATCCGCATCCTCACCGGCGACAAGGTCAAGGTGGAACTGACGCCCTACGACCTGACCAAGGGCCGCATCGTCTACCGCTCCCGCTGATCCGCGGTCGAGCCCAGCGACCCGCTTCCCCCCATGGCATGACAACGATGGCATGACGACAACGCCCCGTCCGTAGACAGGGCGCTGTGTCGTGCGCGGGTATCAACCCGGCTCAGGGCGCGTCGGCCAGCTCCGCCTCCGTGGAGAGGTGCAGCTCGCCCTCCTCCACGCTGACGTGAACCACGCCGCCGTGCTCCGACAGCTCGCCGAAGAGGATCATCTCGGCCAGCGGCTTCTTGAGCTTCTCCTGAATCAGGCGCGCCATGGGGCGGGCCCCCATATCCGGGTCGTAACCCTTCTCGGCGAGCCAGTCCCGCGCGGCCAGGTCCACATCCAGCTGCACCCGCTTCTCGTCCAGCTGCGCCTGCAGCTCCACCAGGAACTTGTCCACCACGCTGCGCACCACCGCGACGGGCAGGGCGTGGAACTGGATGATGCCATCCAGGCGGTTGCGGAACTCCGGCGAGAAGGTCTTGCGGATCACCTCCATAGCATCGGTGGAGTGGTCCTGGGTCTGGAAGCCGATGGAGCGACGCGTGGCCTGCTCGACCCCGGCGTTGGAGGTCATGATCAGGATCACGTGACGGAAGTCCGCCTCCCGGCCGTTGTTGTCGGTCAGGCGGCCGTGGTCCATCACCTGCAGCAGCAGGTTGAAGACCTCGGGGTGGGCCTTCTCGATCTCGTCGAGCAGCAGCACGCAGTGCGGATGCTTGGTGATCGCCTCGGTGAGCAGGCCGCCCTGGTCGTAGCCCACGTAGCCCGGCGGCGCGCCGATCAGCCGCGACACCGTGTGGCGCTCCATGTACTCGGACATGTCGAAGCGCACCAGCTCGATGCCCATGATCTTCGAGAGCTGGCGGGCCACCTCGGTCTTGCCCACCCCGGTGGGGCCGGCAAACAGGAAGCTGCCCACCGGCTTGTCCGGCGACTTGAGGCCGGCCCGGGAGAGCTTGATCGCCGCGGAGAGGCTGTCGATCGCCTCGTCCTGGCCGAACACCAGCATCTTGAGGTCGCGGTCGAGGTTCTCGAGCAGCTTGCGGTCGGAGCTGGAGACGCTCTTCGGCGGGATCCGCGCGATGGAGGCCACCACCGCCTCGACCTGGGCGGTATCGATGGTGTCGATTCGCACCTCGGGCGGCAGCAGCCGCTGGTGGGCACCGGCCTCGTCGATCACGTCGATGGCCTTGTCGGGCAGGTGGCGATCGCTGATGTAGCGGTCCGCCAGCCGTGCCGCGCTCTCGAGTGCCGCATCGGTGTACTTGAGCCGATGGTGCTCCTCGAAGCGCGAGCGCAGCCCCTTGAGGATGCGAATGGTGTCCTCCACCGAGGGGGCCGGCACATCGACCTTCTGGAAGCGACGGGCCAGGGCGCGGTCCTTCTCGAAGATGCCGCGATACTCCTGGAAGGTGGTGGAGCCGATGCAGCGCAGCTCGCCGGAGGAGAGCAGCGGCTTGAGCAGGTTGGAGGCATCCATCACCCCGCCCGAGGCGGCGCCGGCGCCGATCACGGTGTGGATCTCGTCGATGAAGAGGATGGCGTTGGGCTGCTTGCGCAGCTCCGCCAGGAGCCCCTTGAGGCGCTTCTCGAAGTCACCACGGTACTTGGTGCCGGCCAGCAGGGCGCCCATGTCCAGGGAGTAGACCACCGCATCGGCAATCACCTCGGGCACGTCCTCCTCGACGATGCGCTTGGCCAGCCCCTCGGCGATGGCGGTCTTGCCCACGCCGGCCTCGCCCACCAGCAGCGGGTTGTTCTTGCGCCGCCGGGCCAGGATCTGCACCACCCGCTCGAGCTCATGCTCGCGGCCGATCAGCGGATCGATCTTGCCGATGCGGGCCTGCTCGTTGAGGTTGGTGGCATAGCCGGTGAGCGGGTTGGCGCCGTTCTCGCTGCCGGCTTCCTCACCCTCCTCGGCATCCGAGGGGGACGCCGAGGGGTTCTGGCCGTGCCCGGCCACCTTGGAAATGCCGTGGGCAATGTAGTTGACGGCGTCGACTCGCGCTACGTTCTGCTGTTTCAGGAAGTAGACCGCCTGGCTCTCCTGCTCGGAGAAGATCGCCACCAGCACGTTGGCGCCGGTCACCTCGCTCTTGCCGGAGGATTGCACGTGGAAGACCGCACGCTGCAGCACGCGCTGGAAGCCCAGGGTCGGCTGGGTCTCGCGGTCGGCCTGATCCTCGGGAATCAGCGGGGTGGTGGAATTGATGAAATCCTGCAGGTCGGAGCGCAGCTTGTCGAGGTTGGCCCCGCAGGCGCGCAACACATCCGCCGCCGAGGCGTTATCAAGCAGAGCCAGCAGCAGGTGCTCCACGGTCATGAACTCGTGCCGCTTGGAGCGCGCCACGGTGAACGCCGTGTTCAGGGTCAGTTCAAGTTCTTTGCTCAGCATGGCAGTCCCCTTCTTGCCGCCCAGGGCTTTGCGTCGGATCTTTCGTCATCCGGCATCATCAACATCGGGCACAAACGTCGCCGTTGCAAGCCTTGTTGCCAACGGCAGGCGGTGCTCGCCCGTCGCGACCATGTCCGGGGGAGTCAGTCCGCCGCCTCGATGTCCGAGAGCAGCGGATGCTGACACTCTCTAGCGTATTGATTGACCTGATGGCTTTTGGTTTCCGCAATATCGCGGGTAAAGATGCCGCAGGTCGCCTTGCCCTGCGTATGCACCGTCAGCATTACCTGCACCGCGGTCTCGCTGTCCAGGTGGAAGAAGGTCTGGAGCACCTCCACCACGAACTCCATGGGGGTGAAGTCATCATTGTGCAACACCACCTTGTACATCGGCGGGCGCGCGAGCTCAGGCTCGACGCTCTGCACCGCCAGGTCCCCCTCCTCTTCAGTGCCGGGGGGGCGGGTCATGCCGCACCACTCGTCTCGTTGCCACATAGCAGATTACTACTCGTTTGACGGGCCGGCCCATCAGGCGAATCCGTTCGATTGGACGCCAGCGGGCCGGCAGGGTTCATCATGAATCTCAACGCCGGGCGACCATCAACGCAAAGGCCCCCGCCCGTCTCCGGGCAGGGGCCGCGGCACTAGCGTGCCGGCAGGGTCTACTCAGCTCTCAGCCCTTGGCAGCTCAGCCCTTGGAAACCAGAGCCAGGGCGGCGTTGAGGGTGGCGCTCGGACGCATCACCGACTCGGTCAGCTCGCGATCCGGGTTGTAGTAGCCCTTGATGTCGACGGCCTGCCCCTGCACCGCGTTGAGCTCCTCGACGATCACCCCCTCCTTGGCCTGGAACTCCGCGGCCAGCTTGGTGAAGAGCGTCTTGAGTTCGGCATCTTCGTCCTGGGCGGCCAGGGCCTCGGCCCAGTACATGGCCAGGTAGAAGTGGCTGCCGCGGTTGTCCAGCTCGCCCACCTTGCGGGACGGCGACTTGTTGCTGTCCAGGAACTTGCCGTTGGCCTCGTCCAGTGCCTTGGCCAGCACCAGGGCACGGCCGTTGTCGAAGGTCTTGCCCAGATGCTCCAGGGAGGCCGCCAGGGCCAGGAACTCGCCCAGGGAGTCCCAGCGCAGGTGGTTCTCCTCCAGCAGCTGCTGGACGTGCTTGGGCGCGGAGCCGCCGGCCCCGGTCTCGAACAGGCCACCGCCATTCATCAGCGGCACGATGGAGAGCATCTTGGCGCTGGTGCCGAGCTCCATGATCGGGAAGAGGTCGGTGAGGTAGTCGCGCAGCACGTTGCCGGTGACGGAGATGGTGTCCTCGCCGCGGCGGATGCGCTCCAGGGAGAACTTCATGGCGTCAACCGGGGCCATGATGCGGATATCCAGGCCGCTGGTATCGTGCTCGGCGAGGTAGGCCTCGACCTTCTTGATCAGCTGGGCGTCATGGGCGCGCTCGGCGTCGAGCCAGAAGATCGCCGGCGTCTCGCTGTCCCGGGCGCGGGCCACGGCGAGCTTGACCCAGTCCTTGATCGGCGCGTCCTTGGTCTGGCACATGCGCCAGATGTCGCCCTTCTCCACGGCGTGCTCGAAGAGTACCTCGCCGGCGTCGTTGGTGACGCGCACGGTGCCGTCGGCCGGGATCTGGAAGGTCTTGTCGTGGGAGCCGTACTCCTCGGCCTTCTGGGCCATCAGGCCGACATTGGGCACGCTGCCCATGGTAGTCGGATCGAAGGCACCGTTGGCCTTGCAGTCCTCGATCACCGCCTGGTAGATGGTGGCGTAGCAGCGGTCCGGGATCACCGCCTTGGTGTCGTGCAGGGCATCGTCGGCACCCCACATCTTGCCGGAGTCGCGGATCATCGCCGGCATGGAGGCGTCGATGATGACGTCGCTGGGCACGTGCAGGTTGGTGATGCCCTTGTGGGAGTTGACCATGGCCAGGCGCGGACGCTCGGCGTAGAGCGCCTCGATGTCAGCCTTGATCGCCTCCTGCTTCTCGGCCGGAAGCTGGGTGATGGTGGCGTAGAGGTCGCCGATACCGTTGCTGGAGTCGAAGCCGACCCTGGCCAGGTCGTCGGCGTGCTTCTCGAGCACGTCACGGTAGAACTCCTCCACCACGATGCCGAACATGATGGGGTCGGAGACCTTCATCATGGTGGCCTTGAGGTGCAGGGAGAAGAGGACGCCCTTCTCCTTGGCGTCGGCCACCTGCTCGGCGATGAAGGCGGAGAGCGCCTTGTGGCTCATCACGGCGCCGTCGATCACCTCGCCGGCCAGCACCGAGGTCTTCTCCTTGAGCACGGTGGCGGTGCCATCCTTGCCCACCAGCTCGATCTTCACCGCCCCCTCGGCGGGCAGGGTCGCAGACTTCTCGCTGCCGTAGAAGTCACCCTCGTTCATGCAGGCCACGTGGGACTGGGAGTCGGCGCTCCACTCGCCCATGCGGTGCGGGTACTTGCGGGCGTAGTTCTTGACCGACTTGGGGGCGCGACGATCGCTGTTGCCCTCGCGCAGCACTGGGTTCACGGCGCTGCCCTTGACGCGGTCGTAGCGCGCCTTGGCCTCGCGCTCCATGGCGGTAGTGGGCTCGTCGGGGTAGTTGGGCAGCTTGTAGCCCTGGGCCTGCAGCTCGCGGATGGCCGCCTTGAGCTGGGGCACGGAGGCGCTGATGTTGGGCAACTTGATGATGTTGGCTTCGGGGGTCTTGGCCAGCTCACCCAGCTCGGCCAGGTGGTCGCCGAGCTGCTGCTCGTCGCTCAGGTACTCGGGAAACTGGGAGAGGATGCGCCCTGCCAGGGAGATATCGCGGGTTTCAACGATGACCCCGGCGGAGTCGGTATAGGCATCGATGATGGGCAGCAGGGAGTAGGTGGCCAGGGCCGGCGCTTCGTCGGTGAGCGTGTAGATAATCTTCGGCGTTTTTGACATGTTGGCGTTGATCTCTCTGGTCACTGCGGTGGCATGAAACTGGATCGGTAGCGCGCGCTCACGATGTCTGCAACGGGGGGTCCCGGCGTGCTCCACCCACTGTTGTGATCTGACGGGGATGCGCTGGGCATCGACCCGCTGGCGGAGTCTCGGCAGGCCCCGGAACGACGAGGGCGCTCCCGGCGAGCGGGCGCATTATATCAGCCACCCCGCCTCGGCGCATGAGCAATAAGGCTGACACGCCGCTCCCTCCCCCTGCCATCCCGGGCCGCTTGCCGGTAAGCTTGCCGCCATGAGCACACTCTATCTGCTGCACAAGCCCTACCGCATGCTATCCCAGTTCACCGACCGGGCGGGCGATGACGGCGAGCGTCGCGCCACTCTGGCCGACGTCATCGACGTGCCCGGCATCTACCCGGCCGGGCGCCTCGACCACGACTCCGAAGGGCTGCTGCTGCTCTGTGACGACGGCGAGCTGATCCACCGCATCAGCCACCCCCGCCACAAGCAGCCCAAGACCTACCGGGTCCAGGTGGAGGGGGTCCCCGGCGACGGCGCCCTGCAGGCGCTGCGCGAGGGGGTCGAACTTGGGGACGGCATGACGAAGCCGGCCCGGGTGCGGAGCCTCGCCGAGAGCGGCCTGCCCGAGCGCGACCCACCCCTGGACCCGAAACGCCACCCGATCACCAGCTGGCTGGAGCTGACCATCAGCGAGGGGCGCAACCGCCAGGTCAGGCGCATGACCGCCCACGTCGGCCACCCCACCCTGCGCCTGGTGCGCGTGGCCATCGGCCCCTGGCGGCTCGACGGCCTGGCCCCGGGGGAGTGGCGCCGCGAGACCCTCCACGCCCCCCAGCGGCGCGCCGCCCCTCAGCGGGCCAAGGGTCGCGGCAGGACCTCCGGGAAACGACCGACGACCCAGCGAGGAGGCAAGCCATGAGCCGCTGGCACCCCTATGCCACCGTGGCCAGCGTGATCGAGCGCGCCGGGGCCTTCCTGATGGTGGAGGAGGACCACGGTGGCCCCTGCACCCTCTTCAACCAGCCCGCCGGCCACCTGGAACCCGGCGAACGGATCGTGGATGGCGCCCGCCGCGAGGTGGCCGAGGAAACCGCCTGGCAGGTCGGCCTCACCGACTACCTGGGCATCTATGTGCTCGAGACCCCCGACGGCTTCACCTTCCACAGCCACGCCTTCTTCGGCATGGCGCTGGCCCACCGGGGTGGCGAGCTCGACCCGGCGATCCACGCCGTGCACTGGCTGACCCTGGAGGAGATCGAGGCCCTGGAACGCGCCGGTCGCCTGAGAAGCCCCCTGGTGCTGCGCCGCGTCCGCGACGCCCTGGCGGGGCGCTTCTACCCCATGGACGTCATCCACGAGCGATAACCGCCCGCGGAGCGCTGTACTTCGAGCTTCACGCCCGATTCAGGTATAATCCGACCCCATTTGTGATCCACCGATTCCGAGGGCGCCCATGACCGCCACCCCAGGCAAGGTGATCGTCGGCATGTCCGGCGGCGTCGACTCCTCCGTCTCCGCCCTGCTGCTGCTCGAGCAGGGCTACCAGGTCGAAGGCCTGTTCATGAAGAACTGGGACGAGGACGACGGCACCGAATACTGCACCGCCAGGGAGGACCTGGCGGACGCCGAGGCCGTATGCGAGAAGCTCGGCATCCGGCTGCACACCGCCAACTTCGCCGCCGAGTACTGGGACAACGTCTTCGAGCACTTCCTGGCCGAGTACCAGGCCGGGCGCACGCCGAACCCGGACATCCTCTGCAACCGCGAGATCAAGTTCAAGGTGTTCCTGGAGTACGCCGAGATGCTCGGCGCCGAGAAGATCGCCACCGGCCACTATGTGCGTGGCGGCATCCGCGACGGCCGTCCGCGGCTGCTCAAGGGGCTCGACGCCAACAAGGATCAGAGCTACTTCCTCCACGCCGTGCCCGAGGCCGCCATCGCCCGCACCCTCTTCCCGGTGGGCGAGCTGGAAAAACCCGAGGTACGCGCCATCGCCGAGCGCCACGACCTGGTGACCGCCCGCAAGAAGGACTCCACGGGGATCTGCTTCATCGGCGAGCGGCGCTTCCGGGACTTCCTGCAGCAGTACCTGCCGGCCCAGCCCGGCGTGATCGAGACCCCGGAGGGCGAGGCGATCGGCGAGCACATGGGCCTGATGTACTACACCCTCGGCCAGCGCCAGGGTCTCGGCATCGGCGGGCTGGCCAACCACCCCGAGGCCCCCTGGTACGTGGCCGGCAAGGCTCTCGAGCGCAACGTGCTGATCGCCGTCCAGGGCAAGCACCATCCGCTGCTCTATACCGACAGCCTGGCCACCGAGCCGATGGAGTGGGTCGCCGGGGAGGCACCCGCCGCCGAGGGGCGCCTCACCGCCAAGACCCGCTACCGCCAGAGCGATGTGCCCTGCCGCATGAGCACCCGCCCCGACGGCGGCGTCGAGGTCGTCTTCGATGATCCCCAGCGCGCCGTGACGCCCGGCCAGTCCCTGGTGCTCTACGACGGCGATATCTGCCTGGGTGGCGGCGTGATCCGCGACACCTGGAACCGCGAGGAGCGCACCTCATGACCGCCTCGACACCGATCCATCGCGTGCCCGACGACCCCACTACCCGCCAGGCCCTGGCCCTGGCCGGCGTCTTCCAGGCCGCCAGCCTGGTCGACGAGCTGGCCCGCACCGGCCAGGTGGACCCACGCGCCTGGGATACCCTGATCCGCGCCACCCTGGACACCAACCCCGAGAGCTTCGAGGCGATCTACGGTGGCCACCCCAACAACCTGCGCCGGGGGCTCGAGGTGCTCGAGGCCGTGGTGGGGCGCAAGCAGGCCAACCCCGTGGTGCTACGCTACGGCTTCACCCTGCTGCTGCTGATGAACCAGGTGCGCAAGAATGACGCCATGCTGGGCGACCTCGGCGGCCGGCTGGTGCGCATCCAGGGCCAGGCCGAGCACTTCGGCGAGACCCACGAGAACGTCATCGCCAGCCTCGGCGAGGCCTACCAGGAGACGCTCTCCACCCTCAAGACCCGCATCATCGTGCAGGGCGACCCCTCGCTGCTGCAGAGCCGCATGATGCCGGAGCGGGTGCGCGCCTGCCTGCTCGGCGGCATCCGCTTCGCCCTGCTCTGGCATCAGCAGGGCGGCCGGCGCTGGAAGCTGATCTTCCAGCGCGGCGCCCTCAAGAAGGCCCTGGATCAGCTGGCCTGATCCGCGCCCGGCCCTTTTCTTCACCGCTCTTATCGACCCGGAAACCGACCATGCAAGCCCTGCCCCTCTCCGCCCTGACCGCCCTTTCCCCCGTTGACGGCCGCTACGGCGACAAGGCCGCCGCCCTGCGCGAGCACTTCAGCGAGTTCGGCCTGATACGCGCCCGCGTCATCGTCGAGATCCGCTGGCTGCAGCGCCTGGCCGAGCTGACCGGCGTCACCGAGGTGCCGCCGCTCTCCGCCGAGGCCACCGCCTTCCTGGAGGCGATGATCCGCAACTTCTCCCTGGAAGACGCCCAGCGCATCAAGGAGATCGAGCGCACCACCAACCACGACGTCAAGGCGGTGGAGTACTTCATCAAGGAGCAGATCGAAGGCCAGCCCGAGCTCCACGCCATCACCGAGTTCGTGCACTTCGCCTGCACCAGCGAGGACATCAACAACCTCTCTCACGGGGTGATGCTCAGCGACGGCCTCAAGGCGCTGCTGCCCAGCATGCAGAAGGTCGCCGACGAGATCGCTCGCCTGGCTCAGGAGCACGCCGAGCTGCCGATGCTGTCGCGCACCCACGGTCAGACGGCGAGCCCCACGACCCTCGGCAAGGAGATGGCCAACGTCGCCTACCGTCTGCGCCGTCAGCTCAGGCAGATCGAGAACGTCGAGATCCTGGGCAAGATCAACGGCGCCGTGGGCAACTACAATGCCCACCTGGCCACCTACCCCGAGGTGGACTGGGAAGCCAACGCCCGCACCTTCGTCGAGGGCCTGGGCCTGACGTTCAACCCCTACACCACCCAGATCGAGCCCCATGACTACATCGCCGAGCTCTTCGATGCGGTCTGCCGCTTCAACACCATCCTGATCGACTTCGATCGCGACGTCTGGGGCTATATCTCGCTGGGCTACTTCAAGCAGAAGACCGTGGCCGGCGAGATCGGCTCCTCGACCATGCCCCACAAGGTCAACCCCATCGACTTCGAGAACTCCGAAGGCAACCTGGGGCTCGCCAACGCGGTACTCGGCCACCTGGCCCAGAAGCTGCCGATCTCCCGCTGGCAGCGCGACCTCACCGACTCTACGGTGCTGCGCAACCTGGGCGTGGGCATGGCCTACGGCCTGATCGCCTACCAGGCCTCCCTCAAGGGGATCGCCAAGCTCGAGGCCAATCCGACGCGCCTGGCCGAGGACCTGGACGCCAGCTGGGAGGTGCTCGCCGAGCCGATCCAGACCGTGATGCGCCGCTACGGCATCGAGAAGCCCTACGAGAAGCTCAAGGAGCTGACCCGCGGCAAACGCATCGACCAGGCCGGCTTCGCCGCCTTCATCGACACCCTGGCGCTGCCCGAGGCGGTCAAGGCCGAGCTCAAGGCGCTGACGCCGGGCACCTATATCGGCAACGCCGTCGAGCAGGCGAAGAGGCTCTGATCATGTCATCCGATGCCCCGCTGCCCATGCTGGGAGGCCTGAGCGCCGCCGACTTCCTGCGCGACCACTGGCAGCGCCGGCCGCTGCTGATCCGCGGCGCCTTCTCCGGCTTCGAGTGCCCGCTGACCCCCGACGAGCTGGCGGGCCTGGCCTGCGAGGAGGGGGTCGAGGCGCGCCTGGTGGAGGAGCATGGCGAGGGCGGCCCCTGGCAGGTACGCCATGGTCCCTTCGACGAGACGGTGTTCGGCACCCTGCCCGAGCGCGACTGGACCCTGCTGGTACAGGCGGTGGACCACTACGTGCCCGAGGTGGCCGAACTGCTCGAGGCCTTCGACTTCCTGCCCCGCTGGCGGCTCGACGACATCATGATCAGCTACGCCCCCCCGGGCGGCAGCGTCGGCCCCCACGTCGACCAGTACGATGTCTTCCTGCTCCAGGGCATGGGCCGGCGCCGCTGGCAGCTGGGCGGCCTGGTGCCCGACGACGCCCCCATCATCGCCGGCATCGACCTGCGCATCCTCGAGCGCTTCGAGGTGGAGGCCGGCAATGACTGGGTGCTGGAACCGGGCGACATGCTCTACCTGCCACCGGGTTGGGCCCACCACGGCGTCAGCCAGTCCGACGACTGCCTGACCCTCTCGGTGGGCTTCCGCGCCCCCTCCGCCGACGAGGCGATCACCTCCTTCGCCGACTACCTGGGCGAGCAGCTGCCGGCATCGCTGCGCTACTCCGACGCCGGCATGGCGGCTCCCGGCGACCCCGCCGAGCTCGATGACGAGGCCGTGGCGCGCATGCGCCGCTTCATCCTCGGGACCCTGGACGACCCGGCCCGCCTCGCCCAGTGGTTCGGCCGGGTGATGACTCAGCCCAAGTACGTGGACCAGCTGGTGCCCAACGAGACGCCCACCGCGCCGGAGGCGCTTGTTGCCAGACTACAGGAGGGCGCCGAGCTGATCCGAAGCCCCGGCTCCCGCTTCGCCTGGCGGGCCCTGGATGAGCAAGACGCCACCCTCTTCGCCGACGGCGACGGCGCCGAGTGCGCCCTGCCGCTGGCGCGGCTACTGGCCTCCGAGGCCCCGCTGGACGCCGAAGCGCTCGCCCTGCCCGGCGCTCCCGAGCTGCTGGCCGCTCTTCTGGATGCCGGCAGCCTGGCCTGGGCGGATGAGTTCGAGGGGTAGGAGCGCCGCTCTGCTGCGCGATACCCTCAACCAGGAGGCCGAGATGCCTGGAAAATCACTGGACGCCAACCTCGAGATTCGCGAGGGGAGCTGGGCAGAGCTGGGACCCGAGGCCTCCGAGATTCGCCGTGTCGTCTTCCTCGAGGAGCAGCGCGTCCCCCTCGAAGAGGAGTGGGACGGCCGCGATCCCGAGTGCCGCCACTTTCTGGCCCTGCTCGACGGGCGGGCGGTGGGCACCGCCCGCCTGCTCCCCGACGCCCATATCGGCCGGGTGGCGGTACTCGCCGAGGCCAGGGGCACCGGGGTCGGCGCGGCCCTGATGCGTGCCAGCATCGAAACCGCCCGCCGCCTCGGCCACCCGGCCGTGGAACTGGCCGCCCAGACCCACGCCCTCGACTTCTATGCCCGCCTAGGCTTCGAGGCCTACGGCCCCGAGTTTCTCGACGCCGGTATTCTGCACCGCAATATGCGCCTCACCCTGCCTCGCCGCTGACCCCTTCCCTGCCCTTTTCAAACGAAAAACGACTACAGACCCCGGCCACTTCCCGCCTTCATGTAGTCGAGCTACAACGCCTTCTTCTCCAAAGAGCCCATTGTTGATGCCCATCATCATGGGGGATAGTGGTTGCCATGGTGAGGGAGCAAACGGCGGTTTCAGCGCCTCTCACGCTGGCCTCATACGTTTGTTTCAAAACCAACAGGGTTCGACCAAGGCAGCAGAGACAAGCCGACGGCGATCAACGAACCTGACCTCACTTCGCAGGTGCAGCATAAGCGACACCGGCAAGACAACGACCAGACCCAGGAGAGGATGACACCATGTCATACCAGGACGATATCAAGGCACTGACCCAGCTGCGTGAAGCCATGCAGGGCAAGTGGGCCGACATCAGCCCCGAGAACGCCGCCCGCATGCGTGCCCAGAACCGTTTCAAGACCGGCCTGGACATCGCCAAGTACACCGCCAAGATCATGCGTGAGGACATGGCCGCCTATGACGCCGACAGCGCTAAGTACACCCAGTCCCTGGGCTGCTGGCACGGCTTCATCGGTCAGCAGAAGCTGATCTCCATCAAGAAGCACTTCGGCACCACCAAGCGCCGCTACCTCTACCTCTCCGGCTGGATGGTCGCCGCCCTGCGCTCCGAGTTCGGTCCGCTGCCCGACCAGTCCATGCACGAGAAGACCGCCGTCTCCGGTCTGATCGGTGAGCTCTACACCTTCCTGCGTCAGGCCGACGCCTGGGAACTCAACCACCTGTTCCGCGCCCTGGAAGAGGCCAAGCAGGCCGGCGACAGCGCCAAGGCCGCCGAGCTCGAGAAGCAGATCGACAATCACGAGACCCATATCGTGCCGATCATCGCCGACATCGATGCCGGTTTCGGCAACGCCGAGGCCACCTACCTGCTGGCCAAGCAGATGATCGAGGCGGGCGCCTGCTGCATCCAGATCGAGAACCAGGTATCCGACGAGAAGCAGTGCGGCCACCAGGACGGCAAGGTCACCGTGCCCCACGAGGACTTCCTGGCCAAGATCAACGCCGTGCGCTACGCCTTCCTGGAGCTGGGCGTTGACGATGGCGTCATCGTCGCCCGCACCGACTCCCTGGGCGCCGGCCTGACCCAGAAGATCGCCGTGACCAACGAGCCGGGCGACCTGGGCGACCAGTACAACAGCTTCCTGGATGGCGACGTCATCGAGAAGGCGGAAGACATCAACAACGGCGACGTGGTCATCAAGCAGAACGGCAAGCTGGTCAAGGTCAAGCGCCTGGCCTCCGGCCTCTTCCAGTTCAAGCCGGGCACCGGTGAGGACCGCGTGGTGCTGGACTGCATCACCAGCCTGCAGAACGGCGCCGACCTGATCTGGATCGAGACCGAGAAGCCCCACGTCGGCCAGATCGCCGGCATGGTCAACCGTATCCGCGAGTCGGTGCCGGACGCCAAGCTGGTCTACAACAACTCGCCCTCCTTCAACTGGACCCTCAACTTCCGTCAGCAGGTGTTCGACGCCTGGGAGAAGGAAGGCAAGGACGTCTCCGCCTACGACCGCGCCAAGCTGATGAGCCCGGAGTACGACGACACCGAGCTGGCCCAGCTGGCCGACGAGTGGACCCGCAACTTCCAGCGCGACTCCTCTCGCGAGGCGGGCATCTTCCACCACCTGATCACCCTGCCGACCTACCACACGGCGGCCCTCTCCACCGACAACCTGGCCAAGGGCTACTTCGGCGACGAAGGCATGCTGGCCTACGTGGAGGGCGTGCAGCGCCGCGAGATCCGTCAGGGCATCGCCACCGTCAAGCACCAGGACATGGCCGGCTCCAACATCGGGGACGACCACAAGGAGTTCTTCCACGGCGACGCGGCACTCAAGGCCGGCGGCAAGGACAACACCATGAACCAGTTCTGATCATGGTACTGCGGTAAAACTGGAACTTGGGGAGGCCTCTGGCCTCCCTTTTTTATGCGGGCCGGATACCTGGCAACAAAAAGGGAGGGGCAGCCAATGGCTGCCCCTCCCCCTGTCAGGCGTCACACACGAATCAGTGCTGGTGACCGCCCTCGCCGTGCACGTGGCCGTGCTCGACCTCTTCCTGGCTGGCTTCGCGCACCGAGGCAATCTCGACGGCAAAGTTCAGGGTCTGGCCGGCCAGCGGGTGGTTGCCGTCGACGGTAACGGTGTCGCCTTCGACGCTGGTCACGGTGACCATCAGCGGGCCGCCCTGGGTCTGGGCCTGGAACTGCATGCCGGGCTCGACGCTCTCGACGCCCTGGAAGGCATCCCGGGGGACTTCCTGCACCAGCTGCTCCTGCTTCTCGCCATAGCCCTCGGCGGGCGAAACCACGGCGCTGAGCTTGTCGCCCGCCTGACGACCTTCCAGCTCCTTCTCGAGGCCCGGAATGATGTTGCCGGCGCCGTGGAGATAGGTCAGCGGCTCGCGGCCTTCCGAGCTGTCCAGCACCTCACCCGCATCGTTGGTCAGGGTATAGTGGAACGCGACAACGGAGTTCTGCGCAATCTGCATTGATGAACCTTTCGGTGAGTGCATGTCCCGGCATGGTAACGTGTCGGGCGGGGGGCTGTCAGGGGCATGGGGGATTTTCAGGATGTCTGGCAGGATCCTGAGAGCGCTTCACGCACGCTTCGCTACTGTCCGAGAGTTGACCTATGGACGGTTGCGCCGGGTTGCGGGCGCGGCTAACCTACCGGCACTTTTGCCAAACCCCCTTACCCTTCCCCACCTGGAGACATGCCCATGACCCAAGTTGTGATCTGGCTGATCGCTTTTGCGCTGATTCTGGCCCTCACCTTCAAGCGCTGGGAGAGCGTCAGCCCGGCGCTGGATCGCGTCCTGCCCGACGTGCTCAAGAGCCGCGGCGAGAACCGTACCGTCTGGGGGCTCGCGCTGGCCATTCTGGGGGCGACCGTGCTGGTGCGTCCGGTGGATATCCTGCTCACCGTGGTGCTCGCCGTGATCATCGCCCTGGTCGGTATCAAGCTGGCCGGCTGGGTCATGAACAAGGTCGACCTTCACTGAGTCGTCCTGTGCAGGGCCCCAGCGCCCTGACATGACATAACGCAGAAGGCCCGCGGCATTCGCCGCGGGCCTTCTGCTTTCTATGCTAGGGAGGCCCCGGGGCGGGGCCGGTGGCTCAGTAGGGCGCCACGGTCATATTGGCACCGCTGCCGATCAGGCGCACGCGCTGGCCTGCCTGGAAGGGCTGGTCGGCCTTCTGGACGATGACCACGCGCTGGCCGTCATCCCGACGAATCTCCATCTCCAGAGCCGTGACCCGGTTGGAAGCTTCCTCAATGCTGGTGCCGGCCACGGCACCGCCGATGGCCCCCGCCGCCGTGGCCAGCTGGCGACCGGAGCCCCCGCCCACCTGGCGGCCCAGCAGGCCACCGATCACGGCGCCGCCGCCGGTGCCGATGATACCCCCGGCGCGGCTGTCGGCCTGGATCTGCACCTGGCGCACGGCCTCGATGGTGCCGAAGGTGACGGTCTGGGCGGCACCCGCCTGGCTGCCGCGGTAGACGTTGCCGCCCATGGTCGAGGTATTGGCGCAGCCGGCCAGGGTCAGGGCGCCGATAGCGAGAATGGGAAGAAGACGCTTCATGAAAAACCTCCTGAAAAGATACTGCTGGCCTCGAGGTGCCAGAATCGACCCGGGAAAGGCCTGCGGAAAAATGACTCGGTTAGCAAACACCGTTTTCTAACCGAATTCTATGCCAACCTTGAACGCTTTGACCAGCGCAGCTTGGCCTTGTGCGGCTCATTCTAGCCTGAAATTACCCAAAGCGTGTGAAAGTCCCGGCCAGGCGGGCCGGAGCCCGGCCGCGGTGTAGTCGAGCTACAACCAGGGCTTCACCCAATGATGCATTGCAGCAGAGGCGGGGCTGGACCATAGTGAAAACATGGGTCAGGAGGGTGTGCCGCCATCCCGACTCCCGCAGATGGCATTTGCCAGCGCCGTGATGACCTGACATGAGGAACCCACCATGAACGCCACCGAACTGAGCGAACAGGCCGACCGTATCGCCGAGAGCTTCAGCAAGCAGGATTTGGCCAAGCTGGTGATTGCCCTGAAAGGCGATCGGCAGTCCCTGCAGCACGCCCTGGAAGTGGTCGACGTCCTTGACGCGCGTCTGGGCTGCACCCTGGAAGAGGCCTGGGCCGAGGTCCGCGCCGGCGAGCACCGCGACGAGGAAGCCACCCACGAGTAGTGAGCGCCCGAACCGGCAAGACCCGACGCCCCTGCCCGACGGCAGGGGTGTTGTCATCTGGGCTGTCGCCGCCGGAGCCAGAGGGCGATGCCCAGCGTCACCCCCAGCAGCAGCCAGGAGCCCAGCGCCACCCCGAACCAGGCGCCCGCCTGCCAGAAGGGCTCCAGCCAGAAGGTCCCGAGGCTCGCCCCGCTGTAGTAGAACACCAGATAAAGCGCCGAGGCGCTGCCCCGGGCCCGCCCGGCATGACGCCCCACCCAGCTCGAGGCCATGGCATGGGCCAGAAAGAAGCCGAAGGCATTGATGGTCAGTCCCAGCACGATCAGCGCCAGGGAGCCGGCCAGGGTGATCAGGGTCCCGCCCATCAGGATCAGGATGCCAAGCACCATGCAGGCCGGCGGTGACAGATGACCGGAGAGCCGTCCGGAGAGCGAGGAGCCCAGGGTCCCGCCCAGGTAGGTCAGGAAGACCATCCCCAGGACGCTGGGCCCGAGCTCGAAGGGCGCCTCTGCCAGCCGGAAGGTGAGATAGCTGTACTGGTTGATGAAGATGAGGAAGTTGATGCCCCCCAGCAGGTAGGCGGCCAGCAGCAGCGGGTTGCGCAGATGCCCGGCGAGATCGGCCAGGGCGCCGCGCAGCTCGAAGGGACGCGCCGAGAAGCCGCGCGCCGGTGGCAGGAGCTTCCAGAACAGGGCGACCCCCGCCAGGGTAATCCCCCCTACCGCCAGGAAGCTGGCCGAACTCCCGGCCAGCTCCCCCACCCAGCCCCCCACCAGGCGCCCGCTGATACCGCCCAGGGAGTTGGCCCCGATATAGAGCCCCACCGCCGAGAGCATGCCGCGCGGCTCGAACTCGTCCCCCATCCAGGCAATGGCCACCGCCGGCAGCCCCCCCAGCACGAACCCCTGCAGCGCACGCAGTACCAGCAGCGTCTCGAAGTTAGGCGCCAGGGCCAGAGCCAGCGACAGCCCACCGGCACCCAGCAGGGTCAGACGCATGATCCCGCCGCGCCCGATGGCGTCCGAGAGCGGTCCGAAGACCAGCAGCGATGCCGCCAGGGACAGGGTCGCCACCGACATCACCAGCCCCACCGCCAGGGTAGAGATGCCGTAGAGCTGACGCAGCTCGGGGAGCAGCGGCTGGGGCGCATAGAGGTTGATGAAGACCAGAAAGGAGCCCAGGCAGAGGGCCAGGGTAGCGCGCCACCAGGCGCGCGTCTGAGGCTGGATCATGGGGAAACCGGGCAGGCCTCAGCCCTCCCCAGCGGTCAGCACCCGCTGGGCCAGGGTGGTGGGCTCCAGGGTGCGCCGCGCCTGCCAGTAGTGGCGCTGCCAGTACTGGTTGTCCAGACGGGAGATCATCACCCCTCGGGAGGTGGAGGCGTGCAGGAAGCGCCCCTCCCCCAGATAGATGCCCACGTGGTCGTAGGGACCCGGCGGGCGGAAGAAGACCAGGTCACCCGGCGCCAGGGCGTCGCGGGCCACCGGCTGACCCTGATTCACCTGCTCCCCGGTGGTGCGCGGCAGGGAGAGGCGGAAAGTCTCCTCGAAGACGCTCTGCACCAGCGCCGAGCAGTCCACTCCCTGGAAGGAGCTGCCGCCGATCCGGTAGGGCGTGCCCACCCAGCGCTCGTGCTGGGCCAGCAGTGCCTGCTGCACCAGTGCCGGCGGCGGGTTGTCGAGGCTGCGGGCCTGGCGGATAGGGTTATCCACCGGGGACATCATGGGGTCCCAGCCGCCGGGGAGGCCGGGCAGCTGACGAGCAAAATAGGGCTCCTCCGCGTCGCGGGAAGCAATATCGAGAGGAGCGGAGGCACAGCCGGCCAGCAGGGCCAGCGAAAGAGCAACACCCAGGGCGCGGCACGACGACGTGACGTCCATTCCAGCGGTGACCTCGAACCGGAGCCGCGCCCCGGCGGCGCCGGCGGGCGCCAGCCTTCGGGGGTGTCATCGCTGTGGCAGTGGTGCCGGCAACCGGTATCACTGCCAGAGCGGCCTGTCGGCGGCTCTCTGTGGCACACGACTCCCGACAGGTGGAGCCTTGTTTTAGACACGACGACTATAAACCAGCCCCAGGCGGGTGGCGAGCCCCCGATGTTGCCAGACAGGCTGCCCCGCCGGCCTCAATGCAGGGTGCGTGAATCGCCCGGCAGGGTGTCGATATGCATCGGCGCCCAGTGGCTGGGGCGCGCCCCGGGAAACTCCAGGCTCGCCCAGGGGCCCGCCAGGGGAGGCGCCGCGGCCAGCCAGGCCACCAGGGCCTGGCGAAAACCTGCCAGGAAGCTCTCCCGCTCCGGGGTCTCCCCCATGAAGAACGAGAAACCGGCATGCAGCCCCCGCGCATAGCTGTCCCACCCCGAGTAGTGGGCGGCCGCCAGGCCATGGGCGCGCTCCAGCACCGCCACGAAGGCGGGCTCCTCCAGCCAGCCCAGCTGACGGGCGGCAATGGCCAGATCCACCGCCTGGGCCACATCCCAGGCGGCCAGGTCGGTGTCGTTGCAGCCATCCTCGTTGTCGCGCACCCGCTGCAGGCGCAGCAGGTGGGTGCGCTCCTCGTCGCTGCACTCCCCCGACTCCAGGGTGGCGATCTCCGAGGCCAGCCGGGCGGCGTTCAGGGTATAGGGGGCATAGTTGATCTGGTACTCCTGCCGGTCGCCGGTCTCGAGCAGGAAGTCGAGAAACTCCCCCAGCTCCTCGGCGCCGTGCAGCCCGTAGTGACCATCGATCCACTCGCGGATCGAGACCCGTTCCCGTTCGCTCTCCGCATGCGGCAGGCTCCAGGCCGGGCTGTTGAGCGGCCCGACCAGGGCCATGGCCGTGAACAGGAAGAGGCTCGGCCGCGGCCCCGGCTCCTGCCACTCCCCGCCGCGCCAGTCGATCCAGTGGAACAGGCTGCCCGGGTCCTCCTCATGCCAACGGATCTCCGCGGCAAGCGACGGTTGCCCCTCCTCCGGGAGCAGCGCCTCCCAGCTCGCCCAGGCCTCCAGCAGGCGTCGGGCATCGGGGTAGAAGCGGCAGAGGGAGGCGCGCAGCGCCTCGGCCAGCCGCGCCAGCCCCTCGGTGTCGAAGCCCTCGCTGTCCATGGCCATCTGCAGGTAGAAGGCATACTTCTCGGCCATGTGCACGGTGGCCGCATGGCGGCTGCCGTGCCGCAGGGCGTCACGGCTTGCCAGCCCCGCCGGGTCGGCGGGGCCAAAGGAGGTCTCCGCCCGCGGCAGGGCACCGTGGGCGGCATCCGCGGCCAGCTGGTTGAGGTGGTGGGCCTGGGCCGGCAGCCAGTAGCGCGACAGCGCCTCGACGCCCTCGTCGGGGTGCAGGTCCAGGGTCTCGGCCAGATACTGGCGGGCATCCTCTCGGCGCGCCGTCGGCACCGCCGACGCCGGCCCCTGCCGAGCCGCCAGCTCCGGCTCGCGCACCGCGGCCAGGGCCAGCACCCAGTGGCGGGCGTCGGCGCGCCAGTCGCGCATGGCCTGGCGGGAGCGCTCCAGCAGCGACGGCTCAAGCAGGCCCTGCAGGGCCGGGCGCCAGGGGCTGACCGGGGACTGCAGCAGCAGCCGCCAGTCGGCCTCGAAGGCGGGCAGCAGATTGCGCCCCTCGAAGAGGCTGCGGCCCCGCTGGTAGGCCCGGGCCAGGGCCGACCAGTCGCTGTAGCGGTGCATCACCAGGTCGGCTCCGTGCAGGGCGAAGTCGCTCGCCTCCCGATCACTCAGCCAGCCCAGGCAGGCCCCGGCCCAGGCCAGGTCGACCAGGCGCAGCCAGTCCCAGGCGCCCCACTCCAGCGGCTCGCCGTGCTCGACGAACTCGAGCAGCACCCGGCCGTAGCGCTGGTCCGGCTCCTCGAGCTTGTGGAGCCAGGCATAGCGGCTGGCCGGGTCGCTCTCCAGCAGACGCGACGCGTCCAGGTCCCAGCCCTGGCGGTCCCCCTGGGCCCCCAGCCAGAGCAGGGCCCGTACCAGGTCATCGCGGCCGTGGATCTGCCAGGCCTCGGCCAGCCAGCCGGCCAGCCCCGCCCAGTCTCCCTCGCCGGCGGGCAGGGCCACCACGGGAGCAAAGCCGGCGCGTAGCCGCCACACCTGAGCCTCCTCGCCCTGGGGCCAGAGCGGCGGCAGGGCGTCGTGAATCGCCAGCCACTCGCCGAGGCGCTCCCAGGTGATGCCGTCGCCGTCATGCTCCAGGGCCGACAGCGCCTCGCAGGCCTCGGCAAAGCCGTCGTCCCCGTGCACCCAGCCCTCGGCGCTGCGCGCCCGGCGCAGCGCGGTCAGCCAGGCGTCCAGGTCGCCATGGTGGGCGCTGATCTCGGCGGCCAGGCGATGGGCCCAGGCCCGGGCAGCGGGCTCCTCCAGCCAGCCGGCACTGCCGGCCAGGGCGACCACCTCCAGTGCCGACAGCAGCCGCGCCGGGTCCGCCAGGCTGCCGCCGACGCCCAGCGACTCGACCAGGCGCCAGCCCAGCTCGCCGCGATCCGCCACGCCCAGGCCCTGCAGGCGCGCAAGCGCCGCCTCGGAGTCGACGCTCAGCGGGTCGGGATCGAAGGCCCAGTCACACAGCACCAGCTGCTGGGCCCACCAGGCATTCAGCGGATCGATCAAGGCACACCTCGGTATCAGGTCGGAAAGGAGCGACAGCGCCTGGCGAAATCGTTCGGCGCCGCGATTCAGGCGCCACAGTGTAGCCGAAAGCGACGCCTTCGCCGATGGGTCGCCGCTTGCCTTTTGGTATGCGACGCAAAGCGCTTGCTCCCACCGTTTAACCTGGCAGAGTGAACTAGACTGTGGGGGCGCGGGTCGCTCGAGTACCCCTTTTTTTCCTTTTTCGGAGGCAACATGACCAACGCTGAACTGAACGAACTCAAGAAGCGCTATGTGGCCAACGGCGCGGCCAGCCCCGCGACCCAGTTCGCCGACCGCGCCGAGAACGCCCTGATCTGGGATGCCGACGGCAACCGCATCATCGACTTCGCCGGCGGTATCGGCGTGCTCAATATCGGTCATCGCCATCCGAAGGTGGTCGAGGCCGTCAAGGCGCAGCTCGACCGCGTGATGCACACCTGCCAGACCGTCATGCCCTATGAGGGCTACGTGAAGGTGGCCGAGAAGCTGAGCCAGATCACCCCGGTACGGGGCCACGCCAAGGTGATGCTGGCCAACTCCGGCGCCGAGGCGCTGGAGAATGCCGTCAAGATCGCTCGGGCCGCCACCGGCAAGAGCAACGTCATCTGCTTCGACGGCGGCTACCACGGCCGTACCTTCATGACCATGGCCATGAACGGCAAGGTCGCCCCCTACGCCACCGACTTCGGCCCCATGCCGGGCAACGTCTTCCGCGCTCCCTATCCCGTGCCCTACCACGGGGTCAGCGAGGACGAGGCGCTGCGCGGCCTCAGGATGGCACTCAAGACCGACGCCAACCCCCGCGACACCGCCGCCATCGTCCTCGAGCCGGTGCTCGGCGAGGGCGGCTTCTACCCCGCCCCGGCCAGCTTCCTCAAGGCGGTCCGCGAGATCTGCGACGAGCACGGCATGCTGATGATCGTCGACGAGGTGCAGTCCGGCTTCGGCCGCACCGGCAAGATGTTCGCCATCGAGCACAGCGGCGTGGAGCCCGACCTGATCACCATGGCCAAGAGCATGGCGGCCGGCATGCCGATCTCCGCGGTGGTGGGCACCGACACCCATATGGATGCCTCCGGCGGCAACTCCCTGGGCGGCACCTACACCGGCAGCCCGGTCTCCTGTGCCGCCGTGCTGGCGGTGCTGGAGGTGTTCGAGGAGGAGAACATCCTGGCGAAGAGCCAGGCCCTGGGCGAGAAGCTGGGCAAGCGCTTCGCGAAGTGGCAGAAGGCGTTCGACTGCGTCGACAACGGCCGCCACCTGGGGGCCATGGCGGCCATCGACCTGGTCTCCGACAAGGCCAAGCACACGCCGGATGCCGACCTCGCCGCGGCGCTATGCAAGCGCGCCAGGGAGAAGGGCCTGGTACTGCTCTCCTGCGGCCTGTGGGGCAACACCATCCGCTTCCTGATGCCCGTCACCATCGAGGACGAGGTGCTCGAGGAGGGCCTGGACATCGTCGAGGCCTCCCTCAAGGAGCTGGTGGGCTAGCCCGCCACCGCCTGATCGGCCTCATCGTTTCCTCCCACACCGCCCGGCCTTGCGCCGGGCGGCCTGTGTTGGGCGGCTGGCGCTGGGGGGCCTTGTCATCGCCGGGCACAGCCGGGAAGATGACGGCGTCCACCGCGAGGCCATACCGTGATACTGCGAACCCTTTCCCTGCTGCGCTCCCTGCAGGGCGCCAGCCACACCGCCCAGGAAGCCCGGGCCACCGTCCAGCAGGCCTGCGACTACCGCTGGCTGTGCCGCCAGCTGCCCGGCGGCGTCATCACCGATGCCGATACCCGGCTCAATGACGGCACCCCTGCGGTGGCCATTACCCTGGCCTACCCCGCCACCCCGGAGCGGCTGGCCGGCGGCCGCTGGCCCGAGGCCCCCGAGGAGCGCGAAGAGTGCTTCGTCGAGGGGGACCACGCCTGCCGTGCCGCTGGCGCGCCCGCCTACCGCACCCTGGAGAGCCTCTCCCGGGGAGTGGCCGAGGGGGCCGCCGCGGTGCTCACCGACGCCGCCCGCCTGGCGTACCTGATCGAGCGCGGCGCCCTGCGGCTCACCTGGCGGCGGCCGGAGGCGCTACCCGAGGCGCTGTACCGGCGGCTGCCTGCCCCCGCCACCGCCGGCCAGGGGCTCTTCCTGCTGACCCTGAAGGTGCCCGCCCGCCCCGACGAGGTCGAGCTCGACGGGGCCTGGCTCGACCGCACCCTGGACCGCTATCGGCGCATCCTGCCGCGCCCGGCGAGTCGCTGAGCCTCGGCCGCCGGGCCGCCGGAACGAAGACGCCCGGCCGAGGCCGGGCGTCGAGCGTGCCGCGGGGAAAGCGCTCAGGCCTTGTGCACCTTCGAGATCACCCAGAGCAGAATGACGGCCCCGATGATGGCACTCACCAGAGAGCCAAGGAAACCACCGGTACCCACGCCCAGGACCTGATCGAAGATAAACCCGCCGATCACCGCTCCCACCACCCCGACGCCGATATTGCCGAGGATACCGAAGCCGCCCCCGCGCATGATATGGCCGGCGATCCATCCCGCCAGCCCGCCGATGATCAGCCAGGCAATCAGTCCCATATGGCTCTCCTTGCAGTGTGTCGCGTCAATCCAGGCAACAGCCCGAGCGGCGCTCAGAACGACGAGCCCGGCTGTTCGAGAAAGGCCAGTTCCTCCGGCGTGGAGGGGCGGCCGAGAATGGCGTTGCGGTGGGGGTAGCGGCCGAAGCGCAGCAGGATGTCGCGGTGGCGGTGCTCATAGCGCAGCTGCTCCTCCAGGCCCGGCTGGTCGAAGAGCTCGAGGGCCACCTCGTGGATGGCAAGGGACTCGCTGTGCATCCAGGGCATATAGAGAAAGGCCCGCTGCATCACCTCGAGGGCGCGGTCGCCCCCGCTGGCTACCGCCTCCTGGGCCAGCACCAGGGCCAGCGGATCCCGGGCGAAGGCCAAGGGCGAGTCCCGGTGGATATTGCGCGAGAACTGGTCGAGGACGATCACCTCGGCCAGCCGCCCGCGGGGCGTCTCCCGCCAGGCCCACAGCTCGCCGCGTCCGGCGGCCTCGAGCAGCGCCCCGAAGCGCTCGCCGATCGCCGCATCCAGCGCCGGGTCCTTGCGAAACCACTGGGCAGGCTCGAGCTCGTCGAACCAGAAGCGGAGCACCGTCTCGGCATCGGGCAGCCTGGCCATCTACGTCCTCCCTGTCGGCGCTTCGGGGAACCCCCGACTCCTGATACCATTCCCCGCAGTACACGGCAACCCGAGGAGCGCAGATGTCGCCCCAGCACTTCATGGAGATGGCCTCCTTTACCCTCAACCTGGTGGGCATGGTGGTCTGCATCGGCGGTTTGACCCTGGCCCACCGCACCCGCCACCGCCTGCCCGGCTACCTGCTGGCCAGCGCAGGCTTCGTGATCGCGGCGAGCCCCCTGCTCTACACCATGTTCGCCGGCCCCCGCTGAGCCACAGGAGCCCCCGCCCATGCGCCAGCCCCTGGCTCGCGAAATCACCGACCTGATCGAGCGCGGCCGCGACCGCCAGCTGCGCCTGGCGGTCACGGGCCTGTCGCGCTCGGGAAAGACCGCCTTCCTCACCTCCCTGGTCAACCAGCTGCGCCATGCCGGGCTCGAGGCCCGGCTCGACCTGCTGCCCGCGGCCCGCCAGGGGCGCCTGCTGGGAGCCCGGCGGGTCAACCAGCAGGACCTGGGCGTGCCCCGCTTCCCCTACGACCAGGCCATGGCGGCGCTGGCCGAGACGCCGCCACGCTGGCCGGCGCCGACCCGGGGCATCAGCGAACTGCGCCTGGAGCTGCGCTATCGCCCGGAAAGGCGCGGCTGGCTGGGCAGCGAGACCCGCCGGCTCACTCTGGACCTCTTCGACTACCCCGGCGAGTGGCTGCTGGACCTGCCGCTGCTGGCCCACGACTACCCCAGCTGGTGCCGGAGCCAGCAGGCCCTGGCGGGGGAGCAGCGTCGCGCCCACTTCGCCGCCTGGCACGCCGCCGTCGAGGACCTCGACCCCGCTGCAGAGGCCGACGAGGCGCAGCTGGCCGAGATCGCCGAGCGCTATGCCCAGGGGCTGCGCGGCGCCCGGGAGGCGGGCTTCGCCGACCTGCAGCCGGGGCGCTTCCTGCTGCCGGGCGACCTCTCCGGCGCCCCGGTGCTGCAGTTCTTCCCGCTGCCCGGCATCGCCGAGGCGGAGCCGACGGAGCTGGCAGCCCTGCCCCCCGAGAGCAACTATGCCACCCTGGCACGGCGCTTCCAGTACTACCAGCAGCACATCGTGCGCCCCTTCTACCGCGACCATTTCCGCCGCTTCGACCGCCAGATCGTGCTGGTGGATCTGCTCGGCGCCCTCAACGCCGGCCCGGAGCGCTTCGAGGATCTCTCCCGAGCGCTCGCCAACCTGATGCAGAGCTTCGACTACGGCAGGCGCAGCCTGCTCTCGCGGCTCTTCGCACCGCGCATCGACCGCCTGGCCATCGCCGCCACCAAGGCCGACCACGTGACCCCGGAGCAGCACCCGCGCATGGTGGCGCTGCTCGAGGCGCTGCTCGCCGAGCCTCTCCAGGATCTGCGCTTCGCCAGCGTGCCGGTGCGGGCCATCTCCCTGGCCGCCATCCGCGCCAGCGAGGCTCGGGAGGTAGAGCACCGCGGCCAGCGCACCCCGGCCCTGCGCGGCACCGCCCTGGACGGCGAGCCGCTGCTACTCTTCCCAGGCGAGGTGCCCGGCCGCCTGCCCGATGCCGGTTTCTGGGCTCGCCAGGGCTTCGCCTTTCCCCACTTCCGCCCGCTGCCCCTGGAGGGCGGTGCCCTGCCCCATATCCGCATGGATGCCGCCCTGGACTGGCTGATCGGAGACAAGCTGGCATGAGCGAGCCCATATGAACGAACCACGCGACCCGCGCCCGGGCCAGCGCTTCACCCCGGAGCCGCCCCCCGACGCAGCACCCGACGCGGCCGAGCCTTCGGGACCCCGAGACCCTCGCCCCGCCGAGCCCTTCGCCACGGAGCAGGCCAGCCGCCCGCTGGCGGAAACGCCTCCCGACGCCGGCGAACGCGCCCTGGAGGCGAGCCTCGCCCGCCCGCGGCGGCGGCGCTGGGGCCTGCTCGCCCTGCTCGGGG